>Ga0302324_100000585_pt1 | contig 94029 bp, 91 predicted proteins | sample Palsa_T0_1_FD_201949 | JGI IMG/M metagenome (GOLD analysis project Ga0302324, IMG submission 201949) | Peat permafrost microbial communities from Stordalen Mire near Abisko, Sweden - Palsa_T0_1 | ecosystem: Environmental > Terrestrial > Soil > Palsa > Peat permafrost | place: Sweden: Abisko... | reverse complement strand
GCAATGGAATCCGATGATAGACCAAGACGTCTGAGGCAGGAGGCAGTGGCTCCTTAGTGCTGCTTCATCAGGATCAGACTGATTTGCATTGCGTGCTGACCGCAGGCTCGCGCGCCAGACGGTCGCATCTTGCAGCGATCAATCACGGTACTGGCTGGGTACTCTTTGAACAGCCATCCAACCGAACAGCATGCACCCTGCTGTCCATTCTCTCGCCGCGTCGGCCGGCGCGAAACGTTGCAGCATACCTGGAACAGCTCTATGTCGATCGCTATTGCTCCGTCCGTGCGCAACTCGTCTATAAGAAATCCCGAAAATATGCTGCATGGCCGATCAAAATTGATCGGTACGGCCTCGGCATGCGCTGCGGACATGATCCCTGTTTCTTTGGGATCTATGCGCGAAAAATCCTTCTGACGGGGAACATCCTCGAATATGAATATAAAGTTGTCGAGGCTGCTGAGGATCCTCGGCACGTTGCGTTTCAAATCAAACGTCAATCTCTCACCGTCAACGTCTAGCCTTTGATCGCAATCGACGAACTCGAGCCGATGAGATCGATCGGACCAGCCATCAATTTTGCGAAGTCCAACTACTCCGGCAACCTCATCTTACGCAGGAGCGCTTTATATCGTTGGTCGTGACCCAGGCTGCTGAACATCGGGTCGATTTTCAATTCGGACAAACCTCCGTCATGCTGTCGGTAGGCCCGCTCCAGCCAGAAGAAGGTTCGGTCGAGATCTTTGCGGGAAGCGTAAATGTAGGCAATCTGATAGGCCATGCCATTACCGTACTCCTGCTCGGCAATGGCTATGGCGCTGTCGGCCTCGCTGCGGCGCCCCAAAGCATCGAGCGCCAGCGGCACTCCCGCTACGCGAAACGGATTCATTTTTTCCAACTGAAACTCTGCCAGCGCCGCCTGTGGCTCGCCCCGGGCCAGAAGCACGAGCGCGTAATGAAAGTGGGCGTGTGAAGCTGTCGGATACAAATCGATCAATCTTCGTGAGGATATCTCCGCTTCATTCGAGGCCCCGCTGACATACTGCCCCCACTCGATCGTATTGAGGGCGTCGAGACCCAATGGGTCGAGGACCGCGGCTTGATTGGCGAGCCGCAGCCCGTCTGAAACGCGGCCGAGTTCGATTGCGATATCCGCAGCTGCCGTCGTGACACGCGCGTTGCTGGGCTCGAGTTCGCGCGACCGCTGCAACTCCCCATCGGCCGCCGCCCAGTCCCAATCCAGCCAGGCGAGCACCTGCGCCTTGGCGGCGTGGCTTTCGGCGAGGTCCGGTGCGAGTTTAACGGCTTCCTCGGCCGCGGCATGTGCTGCGGCGCGGGCCTGCGCCCAGATCGAGCCCCACTGTTGAAGGTCGATAAGCTCCTGCTGCCGCGTCGGCTCAGCAGGATTGAAAACTCGACCCCAGTCGACGTTATCGCGCGTCAAGAGACTCGCGAGAGTCGCCCAGGCAAGAGCGAACTTCGGATCTACACTCACGGCTTGTTTCAGATATGCATAAGCCTTCAAGGTATCGTCTTCGGACCCTTGATTGATGAGCGCCAGGGCCTGCAGGTAGAGCATGTAGGCTTTGCTGCTCACCGTCAGATTCTCGCTCGGTGGTTTGCCCTCCAGCAACGACACCTTTAGCGACTTGACGACGGCTGTCGCAATCTCGTCCTGCAGTTTAAATACGTCGTCGAGTTGCCGGTCGTAGGTCTCTGACCAAAGGTGGTAGCCGTTGTCTGCCCGTACAAGCAGCGCCGTCACACGTAGATGCGTACCCGACTTGCGCACGCTGCCCTCCAATACATGAGCAACGCCCAACTCCCTGGCTATTTCCGGGATCTGAGTGGACTTTCCCTTGAAATAAAAAGACGAGGTACGGGCCGGAACTTTCAACTCAGGCATTTTGACGAGCAGATCAATGATCTCCTCTGCCATGCCGTCCGAGAAGTACTCCTGATCCTTCGTCTCGCTCATGTCGGTGAACGGAAGGACCGCGATCGATTTCTCCGAGATTGCCGCTGCTGCCGGAGCACGCGCGGGTGCCGGTACCGCTTTTCGGCTCGATTCCCAAAGGCGATCGATGGCGAACCCGCCAATGGCCAAGCCAATCAGGGACGCCACCATGATCGCAGTGCGCTTCGATGACCACACAGACCACGTTGGAGCGGGAGCTCGCGGCATCGGAGCCGCCTCCGTATTCACTACCGGCGCCTGTACGGCAACCCGTACTGCGTCAATGAGCTTCGGCATCGAGCGAGCGAAATCCTCTCCGCTCGCGTCCAGCCACTGGGATGTGTTCAGGAAGTATTCCAGCCCCGCAGGCAACGGCGCTTGGTCCAATCGGAGCGAGATCACGGGATGGCGCTTCGAGGCGGCGCGCTCCACTTCCCGCAGGACGTGCGGAGAAGCGGCGGCATTGTGCGACAGTATGAGCACAATCGCCTTGGTCGCATCGAGGGCATGAACGATCTCATCGGCATAGAAGGCGCCAGGTGTCACGTTCCGAGGGGCGATCCAGCACTTGAGTCCCCGATGCTCCAGCGCCGAAACGACGGCATCGGCAACTGTTGCATCCTGCGAGGCGTAGCTGATGAATACGTCGGGGGTGCCGGACTCAACTCCAGTTGCCTGCATTTCGCCGCCGCCTTCAGCCACGTCGACCCCCAACTACATTTACCCCATGTTGGCAGATGCACCTGGTGTTAATCAAAGTTTAGTGCTCATGCCGCGCCGTCCGAATCGAACGTCCTCTTTGAAGCGTGGCCGAACTGCAGTAGATTGGCCACTCGAAAGGCACTGGCGCTCGGCGCAACCGGCGTCGGCCTGGGGCGCCTTAACCGCGAGCTTGTCTTCACTCTCGCAACTTGCGCGACATCGTCGAAGCGCGCCTGGATCTGTTTTAGCCCACGCGAGTGTCGTCGGGCACGCCGATCACGTGAGGCTGGACCCGGTGAACAGCGGCGAGTCGTTCACCGGGAATTCCGGATCATTCGCCGAATATCGCGTGAGCGCCTGACGGATCTCCTGCAGACTTTCTCCATTGACGACGCGGAACCCCGCCTAACTAAAGGAGATAGTCATGAAGAAGGTGATCAAAACTCAATCTGAATTGGCGAAAATCATGGTGGCCGCCAGCTTCTTCGCTCTCGGCTGCACGGCAATCGGCGGAACAGCGCTGGCACAGCAGCCTACAGCCGCCCAAGCACCATCCGCGAGCAGCCAGTCCATGACACTCAGGTCGGTGTCGTACCCGGTACGATATTCGGACCTTGATGTTTCCAAGATCAAAGGAGCCAAAACACTATATTTGCGTATTCGCTACGCGGCGGAAACGCTCTGCGAGAGCGCCGCCACTTACGGCAAGAAGGACGGAGAGGCCTGTGTGCAAAAGGCGGTCAATGACGCCGTTGCTCGCGTCGATGCCCCACTGCTGACACAGTACACTCAGCTGCGCAGCAAGCATGACAAAGCGGGACTCCTGCAGCTCGCAAGAGCCAATTGATTTTACGTCGTCAATTGCAATGCCGCGCAGCGGGACACACTGGCGCGGCATTGTTCCGGTGCATCGCCGCGCCCGCCTGAGCTTCGCGCGAAGAGGGCGCGTCCGATCGGGCATGGTCGCTCTTGCCTAGCTCGCCTCCGCTTTTGCGCCGCTCTTTAGGAACGTGGCTTCTTTGGCGGCAGATACCTCGACCCACTTCGGATCAGGCGAGACCGCGGTGTCGTAGTTGTCGTGCCAATTCCACCACTTGTACGGCGGGGTCTGGGGATACCCCACCGGCGAGTCCTCCCAGATCTCCTGACGACCGAGCGCCGTGATATCCAGGTAGCTCCACGTGCTGCCCATCGCCTCGTCGCCTCGCTCGTTGATGAAGTACGTGCGGAACACCTTGTCGCCGTCGCGGATGAATGCATTGTGGCCGTGCCAATCGTTCACGCCGAAGTCGGTGTCGAAACTGTCTGTGATGGTGTACCAGGGCATCCTCCAGCCCATTCGTGCCTTCAGGCGCTCGATGTCCTTCTGTGGCGCGCGCGAGGCGTAGGCGAGAGTGGTGTCGCGCGCGTTCAGATGGGCAAGGTGGGCGACCTGATCGGCGCCCAAGGAGCAGCCGCGGCAGGCGTGCTCGGGCCAGCCGAACACCCCGGGCTCGAAGAAGGCGCGATAGACGATCAATTGACGGCGGCCTTCGAACAGATCGGGCAGGCTTGCCTTGCCTTTGGGTCCGTCGAATTCGTACTTCTTATCCACAGCCAGCCAGGGCATCCGCCGGCGTTCCGCAGCCAGTGCGTCACGGGAGCGGGTCAAGGCCTTCTCCTTCACGAGGAGCCGCTGGCGCGCGGCCTCCCACTCCTGCTGCGACACGATTGGGGGTGTGTTCATCGCGAGCCCATTTCGGGGTTGCGCATCTTTGTCTTTGCTGGCCACCTCATTTCTCCTTTGTTGTCTGAAACAGACCGGCACTCTTCGCTCTGAAAAGATCTCTGAACTTGTCCATGCACATCGCCAGAATTCCTCCGGTGGATCCGGCTCCGGCGACCATGACAGCTGTGCTTGCGATGCATACGGGGCACATAATTCCTCCTCATTTCCAGTTAACGCCACCCGCGATTAGCCCAGTTCGTACCCTTCTCGAGATAGGCGCTGATCGTGGCCGGGAGATATGTTAGAACCAGGCCATGGAATAGTGGGAGTGACAAGTGTGTCGGGATTCAGCGGATCCGTTGGTGGTGAGCGAGGGACCCCTGCCTGCTAGGCGCCAGGTATGGGCATCACGGGCATGATCTCGACGGAATCGCCCGGGAAAATGGAAAAGTGCGGATGCTTCTCAAAGAGCCTGGCGGCCGCCTCGTGCGAGTCGGCTCGCACAATCGTAAAAGCGCCCATGTCATTGCTCCTATCGTCGATCCCGCGTTGCGAGACCTTTTTGGTTTTCCCTAATGGTCCTCCTGGGGCGACGATGGAGGCCTGATGTTTCTCGACCCACGCCTTCCAGGCGGCCATGCCTTCTCGTTCTTTCGCACCGCGCTCGGCTTCGGGCAGAGCGTCCCAGGCCGCTCGTCTCGGGCCGTTCTTGTTGCCAAGGAACACAGCCAGATAGGTATTGTTCGTGCTCACGGTTTCTCCTTTCCTTTGCGCTTTGCAGAGATGTCGGGGTTTGTGCCATAGGTCTCCTGCAGCATCGTACCAACCAGGCACGAGGAATTGGCTATTTTCCCTTTGAGGAGTGCCTTGCGAAAATCGAGGTAGCCAAGTACCCGTCGGTTACACAAAAAAGACCTTGCACATCGAAAGGCGTCGATATAAAGCTTCATGGACGAGGCGACTTGAAGGAGTTCCGTGATGAACGAGGTTTCGTTATTTCGCTTGTATCTCTTGCGCGCCATGTATTTATTTATCGTGGCCGGGCTTGGCGTTTATCCTTGGCCGGGAGTGCTCAATCCTGAAAGACATTGGGAATTGCTCGAGGGACAGTCCTCCTGCATGCTCGCCGCCTTTTCTCTGCTCTGTGCACCAGGGTTGGAGTGCTGGCCATGAAACTAGGGTTCATAGGATTGGGGCAGATGGGTTCAGGGATGGCGGGCAGTCTGCTCAAGGCGGGATATCAGCTATCGGTCTACAACCGCACGCCAGGAAGGACGGCGAAGTTGGTCGAGTTGGGTGCGAAGGCGCCCGGCGAACTCGCGGCCGTGTGCGCCAGCGATGTTGTGATCACGATGGTTTCGAATGATGAGGCAGTCGAGAAATTGGTATTCGGAAAATCCGGCGTGCTTACGAACATGCCGAAAAAGGCCGTACATATTTCTTGCAGCACCATCAGCGTGGCGCTGTCGATGCGACTCGCGGCAGCTCATGAGACTGCCGGGCAACAATTTCTTTCCGCGCCCGTGTTCGGCCGCCCCGACGCGGCCGCGGCCGGCAAGCTGTTTGTCGTCGTTGGCGGCGCGGCCGAAGTCGTCCAATCGTGTATGCCGCTGTTCGAATCCATCGGACAAAGGACCTTTCAGATTTCCGAAAGACCCGATGCTGCAAATCTGGTGAAGATCAGCGGCAATTTCCTCATTGCCTCGGTGATCGAGTCCTTGGGCGAAGCGCTTGCTCTGATCGGCAAGGGCGGGGTAGACCGCAAGAAATATCTCGAGCTGCTGACCTCTACCTTATTCAATGCGCCGGTCTACAAGACGTATGGCAACTTGATTGTCGAGGGCAAGTTTGAACCGCCGGGATTTGCAGCCCCGCTGGGACAAAAGGATATTGGCCTCGCACTCGCGGCAGCCGATGCGTTGAGAGTTCCGATGCCGATAGCGAGCCTGCTGCGGGATCGATTCTTGACCCTGCTGGCCGCCGGCGGCGAGTCGCTCGACTGGTCGGCGATCGGACAGCTGGCCGCGCGTGATGCGGGAATCAATGGAATCGGTATTTAGCCTGGAAGCCGATCGTGAAAGGCAGATTGTCCTCGTGGATAGGCGGGATCAAGATGAAGTTTACGGCGAATCGTCCAAACCTTGTAATCGCAGTCGGCGCAAGAATTGGCCCAGTTCGGTTGTTCCGTCCCAGACCAATTTGGCCGTAGTTATAGCCGGAGATGATCCCGCCCATCGCGCCGAGCTGGAACCAACTCCAATGCGCGAATTCCGGCGTGAATATTGCCCCACCGTAGAACGATGGTCGGTTCAATGAGTTGCGAAAATAGCCGAACGAGGCTGACCATTGCGCTGTGACAGAACACTCGATGCCGACGCCGGGATTGAATTCATCGAAATGCCGATAGGGATGAATGTGATAGGAACCGAGCATGACATCCGCCCACCAGCCGTTCGGACATAGCTCGCCAGCCTGGGCACGCTCGCCGTGCATCGGCACAACGCTCGCCACGGCAACGATCCACACAAAGATGAGAAAATTAACGCGATGCAGGAATTGACTCCCCAAAAATGTGCGGGCGTGGCTGTCGCAATGTTAGCATTCTCGGGCTGAGTTCAAGGCGCCTCTACAAGGTCGAGTCGCCGGAGTCCGATTCTGAGGATCCCGCATGAAAGTAAACGGCAGTTGCCATTGCGGACAAATCACCTTCGAAGCCGACATTGATCCCAACGGCGTGAGAATTTGCCACTGCACCGATTGCCAGAACCTGTCGGGCTCCGCCTATCGTCTCAATGTGCAAACGCCGGCGGAATCCTTCGTGCCGTTAACCGGAACCCCCAAGATCTATATAAAGACGGCGGAAAGCGGCAACAAACGCGCCCACGCCTTCTGCCCCAACTGCGGTACGCCGATATATGCCGCCGCGCCGCATGACACCGAGAGCTATGGACTCCGTGTCGGAACACTCAATCAACGCGCGCAGCTGCGGCCAAGTACACAGATATGGTTTCGCTCAGCTCATTCCTGGGCGACGGATATTCGCGACGTTGAACACATCGAGCGGCAGTGAAACGGTCTCCAGATTTTTACCACCAGCCGCGACGCTTGAACCACAGGACCGGTATCAGAGTACTGAGGGCAATGAGCGCCAGTCCGTAGGGATATCCCCAGCGCCAGCCCAACTCCGGCATATTGTGAAAGTTCATGCCGTACATGCTGGCGATCAGTGTCGGTGGAATCCCAACCACGGATACGATGGTGAGCACTTTGAAGATATCGTTCTGCTCGGTATTGATGAAACCGAGAATCGCATCCAATAGAAATTGCGTCTTGCCCGACAAATGCGCCTCGAAGTCAACCAACGAGGCAAGGTCCTGCTGCGCCGTGCTCAGGCGGGTATTCTGTTCCGGCGACAACCAATCGGCGGCCATCTTGAGCACAAATCCGATGATTCGCTGCAGGCCCAACAGACTCTCCCGACTCCGCGACAGGTGATCTCCTGCACTGCCCACCGCGTTGAGGCTTTCGCGCAGGGCATGCGAGGCGCGTTTATTGCCTTGGCCGGACGTTTCCCGCGGGTTGAACGCACGCGCCGAGACAGCCGCCAGATCGCGGCTCAGCTTTTCGAGCCGATCGGCATCAAAATCGACCATCCCGTCGATCAGAGCGGCGAACACGCCGGCGCTGCCGGTGCACAGGCCCTTGGCGATATCCGCCTCGACCCGGGCAAAGGCGTGAACCTCGGAATAACGTATGGTCACCAGCACCTGCGAGGACAGGACGAACCCCAGCGGCACGGGCGTAAAGCCGGCGGCCTCATCCTGCAAGGCGAGTGGCATGCTGACGAAGAGCACCTGTCCTTCCGCCCTCAGCCGGCTGGAGGTCTCGATTTCCTGCAAAGAGTCCCGTGTTGGAACTTGGACACCCGATTCCGCCTTGACATGCGCGATCTCATCCAAGGTCGGATTCAGTAAATCGAGCCAAAACGGCTTCGCGCTTCGCGGCCCCGTATCGCCGGATTTCGCGATATGTGCATTCAACATGAGGCCGGTCCACGCGTCTCAATCGATGGCTGACAGACTATCACCGATGAGCACTTCCAAGCTCGTGCCTTGAAATCACGAAACGCAGCATACAGCTCAGCCGACTTAGCGATTTAACGCTTGCGCGTGACAACGACGTGAGTGGTCACCGGGGTTGATACCTGCTGGGTGCACTGATAGCCCAATGACACGCAGTCGAGGCCGGCAAACAGCGGCTCGCCGGAACCTAGAAGAATCCGTGCGAGGGCCAGGTGCATCTCATCGATCAGCCCTGCGCGCAGGAATTGCTGAATTGTCGCCACACCGCCGCCGAGCCGGACGTCTTGGCCCTTGGCCGCCTCTTTGGCGCTTGCCAAGGCTGCGTGAATACCGTCCGAGACAAAGTGAAACGATGTGCCTCCTGCCATCGTGATGGGGGCGCGCGCGTGGTGTGTAAGCACGAAGACCGGCACATGAAAGGGTGGATTCTCGCCCCACCAGCCTTTCCATGCATCGTCAGGCCAGGATCCCCGAATGGGTCCAAACATATTGCGGCCAATGATCCATGCCCCAATATTGTTGAACCCCAACGCCGCGAACTCGTCATCAACACCTGTCGTTCCGCCGTCGCCGCCTAATATCTTCTGAAACGTTCTTGTGGCGAAAAACCATTCGTGCAGCGAAGCCCCGCCGACCCCCAACGGATTTTCGAGATTCTGTTGAGGTCCCGCGCCGTAGCCATCGATCGATACGCTAAAGCTATGAACTCGCAGTTTGGACATGGGCCCGATCCTTGCGGTCTGACGCGCCGCGGCTGTTTTTTTCCTGTAAAGCCGACCAACCGAATTCTACCTTTGGTGAGCGGTGCCATCCAGTTTGGCTACTTGCCGTTGCGCCGCGGCGATTTCGTTCCATTTCGTCGGATTGATGCCGATGATGAGCAGCCACAGCGCCAGGGCTCCTTCGCCGAGTATGACGGGCAGGAGAATCCACGGAAACAGATACTCGCCGAATCCCGGCGGCATGAAGTTGACGAAACTGTTGGTCAGGTAACATACGCCGGCGATGGCGAGCAGAACACCCAAAGCCTTTGGCAAGAACGTTGAGCGGAAGATGAGATAACCGGTGAGAAGGCACGAGCCGCTAAAGACAGCGAGATTCATGGAGTAGGCCGACTCATACATTTTGATCGACAGAAGTGAGAGCCACTGAGTCTCAGCCGGCGAAAAAGCCGATATCGAGCCGAGGCCCGGCAAAATAATCAAAGGCGCGAACAGCAATACGGAGCCGCAGATCGAGATGGTATTGCTGATGACGTCAAGCACCAACGCGGTGAGCGCCAGTCCCCGGCTCACGACTTTGAAGAGCATGTAGAAAATCACCGACGTCAACACGCCCAGTATCATGGCGGTCACATCGGCGAAGAATCCCATCCGGTAGAGCGTTGGCGAGGCCAAAATGTTATGCGCCGTTGCGGCCGGGTCGCTGTACACAATGAGCTTCGAGCGCACGATCATTTCAGCGAAGAAACCGCATGCGATGCAGAGCAGGTAAAGTGCGCCGGCGATTCTTGATTTTAAGCGCGGCGACACCACTGGCATGGGAGGCACAGTGCTCATACGGCGTTCATGTCGATCATTCTCCAATGCGCGATGCCCCGGGGATATCCACGGCACTTATAACAGAGAGCAAGCCGGCAAATCCCGCTGCCTCGAGGCGCGGCCGATTGCGGGAGCTCCTCGCGCAGGGCTTGAACCACCGCGCCCGAGTCGCGGCGTGGTGGTCAAGCATTTCTGACGCGAGTTTCTTTCACCTAGAGGTGAAAATTCCTCATCCTTCGCGTGCGGTAACTCACTGATTTTGATGAAGCTGGAGACTGCATCACGGCGGCCGCGTGAGTTGAATTGTAGTGTCTCGCACCCATATAGGGTTCAACAATCCCGCAGCCCACCGGGCTGCATCTTTTGAGTTTTAATGGAATGAACATGCTAGGACTATTTGCCCGTTGGGGCCACAACGTTTTGATCGCCACGATGGCTTTTTTGACGCTCGCGATGGTTGTTTTCCTGATCAAGTAACCGTCAGCAGGGCCTTCCGGCTCCCGGCTGCTCACTAAGAGCCGCCCGCCGCCAGCATTGCCGCCATCTTCTGATGGATCAAGTTGACAGCCTTCAAGGGGCGAAGCATTACCTTGAACTCGGTAATCTTCCCAGTTTCGTCCCACTTGATCATGTCGACGCCGTTGACATTGACGCCGTCCAGCACGGCCTCAAATTCAAGCACGGCATCGCGATCGCCCTTGAGTTCGCGGACATAGCGAAATGACTCATTGAAGAAAACTTGAAACGCGGCGGCGAGGTACTTCTGCGTGATAGCTTTGCCGCGCTGAGGCGTATGCACCACCGGCGAATGGAAAACCGCCTCATCGGCAAGAATGGCGTCTAGCCCCTTTGCGTTGCGCTCTTTGGCGAGCTCATGCCAGAGTTCCATTGGGTCAGATGACATCGGGTCTCCCATTCAGCAGTCGTCTCAGCGAATCGAGTACCCGCCATCGACGGGAAGCGTGACACCGGTGATGAAGTCGGCGGCACGCGAGGCTAAGAAGATGGCGGCGCCGGAAATCTCTTCAGCCTGTCCCCAGCGGTTGGCGGGAGTCCGCGAAATGATTTCAGCATTGCGCGGTGACTTCTGGATCATGGCAGTCATATCCGTTTCGATCCAACCTGGGGCGATCGCGTTCACTTGGATGTTGTAAGGAGCTAGATCGATGGCCATGGACTTCGTCAATTGGACCACAGCGCCCTTCGAGGCGCTGTAAGCGGGCACGATGCTCGACCCAAAAAACGAATACATGCTCGCCAGGTTGATGATCTTGCCGCTGTTGCGTTTGACCATTGACCGGGCAGCCAACTGCGAGATGAGAAAGCAGGCGTTCAAATGGGTTTCAATCGTCGCATCCCAGCTTTCCGCAGGCTCCTTGAGCACACCGCCTCCGGCGATGGCGATACCCGCATTGTTGACGAGAATATCGAGCCCTTTCAGTTCTTGTTCGACTGTTGCAATCGCGGGACCGAGCGCCGAGCGCTCCGTGACATCGAGGCGAAGAGCAAGCGCCGGTCGGCCGATGGCCTGTAGTTCGGCAAGGACAAGGCGATTTTTCCCCTCGTTGCGCGCCAGCACTGCCACGGACGCGCCCGCTTTGGCGAGGCCGATCGCGATGGCTCGACCAATGCCGCCGTTGCCGCCGGTCACAACGGCGACACGGCCGGTAAGATCAAAGAGATCGGCGGCTTGGGTCATCGGCACTCCGTAAGGGAAAGGGGGATTATAGGCCTAGTCCGGCAGTGCATAGGCGACAACGTAGTCGCCGCGCGTGCTATCGCCCTTGTACCCTCCGGCAGCAATCACAAGATATTGGCGGCCGCCGACGGAATAGGTCATGGGCGTGGCCTGCCCACCCGCAGGGAGTTTGACTTCCCACAATAGTTTGCCGCTGTTGGTGTCGAAGGCGCGAAAGTGGTCGTCCAGGCTGGCGCCGATGAATATAAGACCAGAGGCGGTGGCAATGGGGCCACCGAGACCCGGCATGCCGACATTCATGTGAACGTAAGGCGCGTCGCCGAGCGGAATTTGCCACTTGATCGTGCCGTGCTCCATGTCGACCGCCGTCAGCACGCCCCATGGCGGCTTCACACACGGGATTCCTAGGTCGGACTTAAATGCCGTGCGTCGCATGCCATACGGCGTTCCCTCCTGACGCGCGAATTCGTAGTTCTTGTAGGTCTCCGACATGGCCTGCTCGTGAAGGCTCGCGCGAGGTATCAGCGTGACGATGAACGGCAGGTTCATGGTGTCGGCGATCGCCAATTGTCGTTTGGGATCGAAAGCAATGCCGCCCCAGTTTGAGCCGCCGGCGTTTCCTGGCTGCATGAGAGAGTCCTTGAGGGCGGGCGGCTGAAAAATACCCTCGGACCTGTAGCTCTCGATGCGCTTGCGGCAGGCACGCGTGTCGAACCATGCCACTCCCCAAGCATCATCGGCAGTCACTGGAGACTGGCGCGTCAGCGCCGGCGGCGCGACGGGATAGGGTTGCGTGGGCGAGGGATGTTCGCCCGGCACGGCATCCTGCGGCACGGGTTTTTCCACGATGGGGAATACCGGCGCGCCGCTATCGCGATCGAAGGTAAAGAGGAAACCGGTCTTGGTGGCTTGGATCACCGCCGCCACGTGCTTGCCGTCGTGCACGAGATCGGCAAGTGTGGGCTGCGAGCCCACGTCATAGTCCCACATGTCGTGGTGAACCAACTGCTGGCCCCATTTGAGCTGGCCGGTGTCGCCGTCCAATGCCACCACCGAATTTGCCCAGCGGTTATCGCCCGGACGCTCGCCGCCGAAGAAGTCAGGGCTGGCGGATCCTGTGGGCACGAACACCACGTGGCGGCCGGCATCAACCGACAACGGCGCCCAGGCGTTGGCGGCACTGGCGGTCTTGACACTTTCCGGGCTCCACTCCTGGTAGACAGGATTGCTGGCATCGCGCGGAATCGGATCCCAGCTCCACACAAGCTTGCCGCTTCTCGCATCGAAGGCCCGAACGGTGCCGACTTCCTCCAGCACCGCTCGATTGTCGCCAATCGAAGATCCGACGATGACTTTGCCGTCGAGGATGGCGGGAGGGGATGTCACCAGATAGTTTCGCCACTCATCGCCTTCCTTGTACTGAGAGCGCACGTCCTTCAACAGGTTTACGGCGCCATCCTCGCCGAAGTCCGCGCAAGCCTTTCCGGTGGCGGCATCCAGCGCAAGCAACCGGCCGTCCAAGGTGGGCGCGTAAATTCGGGCATGACACACGGCGTCCGGTCCGCTCGCCTCGTCCACCCACAGCGACACGCCGCGCGACACCCCATCGGAGTAGTGCAAGTCCTTTCGGCTTTGACTGTCATGGCGCCAGCGCAGCGTACCGTTGGCCGCGTTCACCGCGACCACATCGGTGCTGCTGGTGGTGAGATACAACGTGCCCGCGTAGAGAATGGGCGTGGCTTCGAAGGCCGAACGCTTCCAGTCCTTCACGCCCTCCCCGAGTTCGCCGGTGCGGAAGGTCCAAGCCACTTTGAGGTCGCGCACATTCGACGGCGTGATCTGCGCCAGGGCCGAGTAGCGAGTGCCGCCGGCATCACCCCCGTACGCTGGCCAGCCGGAGTCGGGAACGGCGGCGGCGGCGGTCGACCGCTGCGCGATGACGAGCATTACTGCGAAAATCCTGAGCATGAGGCAACTCCTATGGCGAACAGGCGCCTAATCTACCGGCCGCGCTCTAGGGGTGCCACGAGGCCGTGACCAGCGGCGCGGCATGCAGGGCGAGCGGCGCGGCATGCAGGGCGAGCGGCGCTGGCATGGGGATGGGCGGCGCAGCATTAGGCCCCAGGCGCCTTAGGTCACCTGAGGTATTTGAACGTAACCGCGCCGTCCAGCTTGCGGATGCGCAACGATCTGATTGTGGCCGGGTCGAGGAGCCTTGCGTTAATGCCCATTCGATCGACTTTTGGATCGACCTTCGTCCAATGCGTGACGCAGCCGCAAGTCTTGCAACGATGGAATTGAAGCGTGCGGTCGCCCCACATGTAGATGTCGGTAGCGTCCTGACTCGCGGCGATCTTTACGTCGTGCGGCGAGTAATAGGCCCAGAGAACGCCGTAGCGGCGGCAAATAGAACAATTGCAGTCCGTCAGATTTTCCGGCGGAGCTTGCATCGTGAGGCGCACGGCGCCGCAATGGCAAGAAGCATCTATCGTGGTATTCATTCGGCGCTCTGTTCCAATTGGTGGGCGACGGCCGCTCTTTTCGGCTATGCATCGGGTGAATATTAGTAAGCTTCAAGAGGGCATCTGGCAACTCGGATGCGATAGCCGGCGGCGTTGCCTGAACGCTGCCCCCGTGACAACATCTCGGGCCAAATGCGCAAGCCATAGTTTTCGCCAAACTATCAGCGCCAACTAGCGGGGGTTCGAATCTTGAAAACCTACACGCCTCTTTCGCGAGCCTCGTCCCCGCGCAATGCTTTTCGGCTTGCGGTATTGAACTCAATCCTCGGCGTCATGACGCTCGCGGCCGCCAGTCCCGCCCATGCGGGGCCGCAGTACGGCACCTGGGGATTTGACTTGTCGGCAATGGACGTGAGCGTAAAGCCGGGCGAGGACTTCAACCGCTACGCTTCCGGCGCTTGGCTCGATCGAACGACCATTCCCACCGACAAGGCGCGCTTCACGCTGCGCATGATCATGAGCGATACGGTCGAATCGCGACTTCACGATCTGATGGAGTCCGCGGCCAGCAGCGCCAAACAGGGGACACTGGAAGCGAAGGTCGGTGCTTTCTATCAATCGTTCGTGGATGAGAGCCGCGTGCAGGGCCTGGGGAAGTCCGCGATCGCCCCCGAAATTGCAGCCATCAACGCCGCTGCCGATCTCACAGCGCTTGCAAATTTGATGGGAAAGAACTCAACGGATTTTTTCGGTTCAATCTACAGCATCAGCGAGGATGCGGACCTAAAGCACATCGATCGGTACGCCATCTACATGAACCAGGCGGGTCTGGGCCTGCCGGACAGAGACTACTATCTCAAGCCCTCGTTCGCCGCACAAAAGGCGGCGTACCAGGCGTATGTAGCCGAACTCTTGTCCCTCCTCGGCTGGCAGGACTCGCAGGCGAGCGCCGCTGCCGTGGTGAGCTTTGAAACCCGCATCGCCGAGGCCAGCTGGACCAAGGTCGAGCAACGCGACGTCGACAAGATCTACAATCCCAAGTCCATAGCTGAACTGCGGGCCTTCGCGCCGTTGTTTCCCTGGCAGGCGTACCTGAAAGGCGCTGGGCTCGATGCCGTGGATCGTGTCATCGTCGCGGAACAATCCGCGTTCCCCAAGATCGCGCAGGTTTATCAGTCGACGCCGTTGCCAGTTCTGAAAGCCTGGGAAGCCTTCACCGTTGCCGACAACGCTGCCTTCTATCTGTCCAAACCATTCTCCGACGCGCGCTTCGAATTCCGCAATCACATCCTCTCGGGGCAGCCCGTCGAAGTTGTTCGCTGGAAGCGAGCGCTGCGCGCGGTGGGAGGCGACGACTGCGCGGGAGACGACCGAATCAACTGCTTCGGTAACATGGGGTTCGCTGTCGGGCGAATCTACACTGATCACTATTTCCCGCCCGCGGCCAAGGCAAAAATCGAAAGCCTGGTGACCAACGTGAAAGCCGCGATGCGGGCGCGACTGGAACGGCTGGACTGGATGACTCCGGCAACCAAGCGGGAGGCCCTGGCTAAACTGGACACCTATCAGATCAAGGTTGGTTATCCCGATCACGCGCGCGATTTTTCGGGGTTGCAGATTCGCGCGAACGATTTGGTCGGGAACGTGCGCCGCGCGGCAGCCTGGGATTGGCGCTACTACGTCAATCGCCTGAACAACCCGGTGGACCGGTCCGATTGGTCGATGACTCCGCAAACCAATGACGCCTACAACGGCTCGCTGCGCGACATTGTCTTTCCCGCGGGAATCCTCCAGCCACCGATGTTCGATCCGGACGCGGATCCGGCCATCAACTATGGCGCGATCGGCGCGGTGATCGGCCACGAGCTGTCTCACGGGTTTGACGATGAAGGGCGCAAACTCGATGCCAAGGGCGAACTGCGCGACTGGTGGACGGCCCAAGATGCGGGCGAATTTACCGCTCGCGCCAAGAAACTGGCGTCGCAATATTCGTCCTATCAACCAGTTCCGGGCGCCCACATCAATGGCGATTTGACCCTCGGCGAGAACATCGCTGACTTGGGCGGCCTCAACGTGGCGCTCGAAGCCTATCACCGCTCCTTAAACGGCAATTCTTCCCCAGTTCTCGACGGATTCTCGGGCGATCAACGGGTATTTCTCGGCTGGGCACAGGCGTGGCGCGGGAAAGCCAGGGAAGACTACGTCCGCAAGCAAGTCGTAAGCGATCCGCACTCGCCCCGCGCATTTCGCGTCATCGGCCCGACGCGCAATATGGATGAATGGTACGCCGCATTCGGCGTGAAGCCGGGTGACGCCTACTTCGTCAATCCCGATCAACGAGTTCACATTTGGTAGATGAAGGGCGCGATTACGAAATCATTGGGAATGCTTGCCGCGCTGCTGATCTGCGCCCATGCGGCGCAGGCAGCAATCTGCGAGACGCGCATCGTCGGCACTTTACCCTTCACCACCTGTCGAGTGGATCTGAACAGCGAGCGGCTAAGTCTTTTCTGGCGAGACGACGCCGGCAAACCTTATCGTCAATTTTCCGCGCTGCGCGCTGCATTGGAGAGTCACGGGAAACAATTGCTCTTCGCTGTGAACGCCGGCATGTATCTACCGGATTTCTCGCCGGTCGGGTTGTTCGTGGCGGATGGCCGCGAGTTGGTCCCGTTAAATCGTCGCGCCGGTTCGGGCAATTTCTCGCAGCAACCGAACGGCGTCTTTCTGATTGATGGAAATTCCGCTCGCGTGATTACGACGGATGACTATTGGCGGGAAAAGCCAAAGCCGCTGCTCGCAACGCAGTCGGGGCCCATGCTGGTTCACGAGGGACAGATCACGACCTCCGAGGTCATGAACCCGAACTCCACGTGGCGCAAGGTGAGAAATGGAGTATGCGCGCCGTCCCCGGACACGGTCGTTTTTGCGATCAGCGAGTCTGTGGTGACGTTTTATGAGTTCGCAAGCTACTTCCGCGATTCGCTGCGGTGCCGTGAAGCGCTGTACCTGGATGGGTCGATTTCCAGCCTTTACGCCCCTGGCTTAAATCGCGAAGATCATGGGTCAGATATGGGTCCGATACTGGGGATCGTTGGATCGCAGAGCAGGAGATGATCAGAGGCTGGAGGAGATCAGCTCGAAAAACTTCACCAGATCTACATTGCCTCCGGAGACTATGGCAACAATCGGCCCTTGCCCTGCTTTTCCCGTCAGCGCGGCGGCAAGCGGCAACGCACCGGCGCCTTCTGCAATGACGCGCGACTTTTCCGCCATCAAGCGCATCGCCCGTCTGGTTTCATCGAGAGTGACCACGATGGACCCATCCACGACCGGCCGCATGCGTTCCCACATGCGCGGGAACACACTCTTGCCGCCGGCTCCGTCGACGAATGATGGCTTCCAGTCATTGAATTCTTGAGCGGATCCGAAGCTGAAGGATCGCGCTGCGGGCGCGGCCGTATCGGGTTCCGCACCCCAGACTTTGATGTGGGGATTCATCGCTTTCAGCGCACTCCCCACTGCGGTGACGAGTCCGCCGCCGCCGATGCCGGCAATGACGGCAACTGTGTCCGGCGCATCCTCCAAAATCTCCAGGCCCATCGTCGCATGACCGGCAATAAAATTGTGATCATCGAAGGGATGCACAAAGGTTCCGTGCGCTCCGGGAAATTCACGATCGCCGAGTGCCTTCCATGCCGTTGCATACGGCACGGGAATGAGTGTGGCACCGAGGGCTCGCATTCTCTCCATCTTTGAGGCAGGCGCGGTCTCGATCGCCACGACCGTGCAGGGCACACCGGCTTGCTTTGCCGCGTAAGCGATGCCCTGTCCTGCATTTCCCGCGCTGATGGTCCAAACGCCGCGTTTGCGGTCGGCTTCCGACAACATTGCCACGGCATTCACCGCGCCACGCAATTTGTAAGAGTTGGTGGGCTGCAGATTCTCCAATTTCAGAAAGATCTGGGGGAAGTCCGGGCCCAGGTCAATCCGCACCAGCGGCGTGCGGACGATGGTTTTGGAGATCCGCGCTCTCGCTTCTTGAATCTCGGTGAGCGTGACGGCGCGTACGGTTTCGAGTGCTTGAGGCATACGTCTCTCGGGTCGGCGTTTCCCTCAATATATCACCGGCAGCACGCCCGCCGGCGCGGCGTGCAGAACGCCAAATAAGCTGTGGCCGCCGACGGCCTCCAGATTCAATCGACGCGCTGCGCCGTCACTTCGCCGCCGTCATGCCGCAACACTAGGCCAGTCGCACGACCTGTGCCGTCAGTGATGAAACTGATTTGCGCATCCACCGCCTTGTAGAAGAATTTCTTCTCCGATTCCGGATAGATTGGAACCTCGGGAGCTCTTGGTGCTTGGGCGAAGAGACCGCCGTCCCGCTGCGTCACGGTCAGGACGACATCCGGCGCAAGCTGGTACCGTCCGACATAGTTGGCGAGAATATCGGAGTCTACGTGTACGGGTGCGCGGGGTCCTTGCCGAAGTGCGGGATCCGATTCCAGGCAAACATCACTCGAATGCAACCAGCAATTCGGACCCGGTTCGTGCGCGTCACGTCGCAGTCGACACACCGATCCTCGATCTCCCCCGGCGAAGGCTTTGGCAAGGAGCGCATCCTCCTCTGCCGATCGAGCTCCCTCACAATGAAAGATGCCGACCGGGGAAGTGAACTTGGCGCTGTATTCGGTTTCGCCTCTGGTCATCAGCAGCATTGAGCCGGCGCCGATGCCGGGCATCGTGGGCAACCCAACGGTGAGCGGAAGGAGCAGCCGTCCCCCGACGGCCAGCTGATCGAGCCAGATCGAATGCGGACGTGCGCACCCGGCGTTGACGAATATCGCATCGAATGTGCCGAAGTGATCGAGCGTGCCGTTGTTGGTAACGACCTGGACTGTTCCATACGACTGCAGATTCAGTTTCGCACGTTCGGCCAATGCCCGATCGATCTCGACTGCGACTGCGGTGCCATGCGGCCCAACCGCGTGAGCGGCAATGGCGGTGTAGTAGCCGACGCCGCAGCCGATATGGAGGAATCTGTCGCCCGCGCGCAGCGTCAAGCTGTCCAGGAATAGGAGCAGAGCCAGCGGCTCGCCGTTGTTCAACATGCGTCGCTCGTCCAGCGCGACCAAAACGTTGTCGTAGAGGTGCCGGGGATCATCGTCGGGCGTGAGCTGATAGCCTTTTGCCATTTCAGCGGCTCGCATGATCTTCCAGGGTCCCGGTCCCACGAAGTTCTCGCGCGGGACTGCCGCAAGGCCCTCGATGAGCGCTGCGGACTTGATGTGGCCCTGCTGTTGGATCTGCTTCGCGAAACGCGTGCGTGCCTGCTGCAGTTGCTCAGCTACCCCAGACCGGGAACCAAGCGGAAGCCGGCTGCCCTCGTTCATTTCTGGCCAGAGTCCTTTCTGCCCATCGAAATCTCGGAGAGTTTCGACGGTGGGGCTTTGGGCTCGAGATCGTTAGAAGTGGCATGAGCGATCCGCTCCCGCGCCTCGCGTGCAACGTGCTGCTTGATCGCCTCAACGTCGAAAAAATCCGAGACCTGTAGCTTGGCGGGAAATGTCAGACCCAAGAAGGCCGCCGATCCTTTCATTTGCGGGTTCATGCCCAGTTCCTTCGCGGCCTCCATGATTTCCTGATCCGAGGCATCGAGCAGCTCTTGCCCAAAAGCCTCCAAGATGCGAGCGAGCACCGTCTCAGGCAGCGCCACTTTTACTTTGGTTCGCATGTCAGTCCCTCTCGCAGCAGCGTGCGACGCATGCGCCTTCGCGCCGAGTCGTAGTTGGTTTTGGATATTCCCATGGCGCCGCGAATCTGCGCCGCGCAGAGCCCCTGGCCCAACGCGGCGATGATTTTCAAGACCACGGGATCGTCGGCGAATAGGCGCTCAATTGCCCTGAGCTGCTGCTGAGCGCTCAACGAACGTTCCGCTCCCGGTGCCGGGTCGGGCAAATCAATCTCGCGGGACCTGCCTATTCGATCAAGCCACGCCGCCTCGCTGCCGCCAGATCGTCTACTCACGCGACGCCAGTGCTCGGCTCTCAGACTTCGCATGATGCCGGCCACAAATGCAACCGTCGTCACGCCTTCAGGCTGTTGTCGCGCGCCTAAGATAATGCGCGTGAGCGCCTCCTGTAGCAGGTCATCCCAAGCCACATCGGGCGGCAGTCCACGAGCGTACACCCGGGCGATCGTCTTGAGCCGCAACAGCTCTATCCGGCTGATCACGCCGAGGGCGAGCGCCGTCTCAGCCGGTCTCAGATCCCGCTTGTCTACTAACTTTAGTGTCTGAGGCATGTCCACAACCCTTTGTCCTATTGAGTATGCGCAACAAAAGACGGTCCTCGGACAGGGGTGCGAAGATATTTTCTCCCGCAAACGGCCGCGAGCATCCCCCGGCCGTGGGCACGTTGGGAGCACAGTGCCTACATCAGCGCAGCCGTTTGCCTTAGAAATGCCGCCTGAAAGCTGCGGGTTCGCTTCGACAACAGCTCGAGCCACGCCGCCTGCACCTCAACGGCGTCCTTTATCGCCTCGACCATCGGCTTCGGAATCTCCGAGTAATCGATCTCGAGCCTGCCCCAGTCGGGGCGCCGCCCGTCGATATCGGTGAGGCCGTATTCGCGCGCCACTTCCCACGAGCTGAAGAGCTGTCCCGTCCGCTCGGCAATCGCGGGATCGGTGGCCAGCGCCACGATCGCGCGCCCGACGAACAGAGGAGACTCTGATTCGAGGAAATTACGGTCCTTGTTTCCGCCTTCACGCCAGTTTTTTGCAGTGACGCCGAAATGCTCCAGCATGCGCTCCGAACGCATGAAGCCCGGAGTGATGGCGATGGCCACAACGCCGTGCTTGCGCATTTCCGCCGCGTAAATGGCGGCAAGTGCCTTGTGCGAGACCCGCAGGATCTGGGTGATCACGTCGCCGCTCGAGAAGAGCAGATCGTTTTCCGTCACCTCGACGATGAACCCGCGGCGCCCGCGGATCATCAGCCCCGCGGCGTGCTTTGCGGTGGCCACGCGCGAGATGAGCGCCTGTCGCAGGAGAGCCTCCGCGTTCGTCAGGTTCACCTTCCAGAACGGCGACCACCCGGCCATCATCGGGTCTTCGCCAGCAATGCTATCGACGAGGATGTCGAGTCTCCCGTGCTCCCGCTCCACGCGCTCGAAGAGCGCCGCTACCTCGGCTTCCGCCGTATGGTCCACACGCAGTGCGATCGCGCTTCCGCCCGCCGCGTTGATGATCTCCGCGGTTTCCTCGACGGTCTCAGGCTGGTTGTAGGGAGACGGCCGGCCGCGCATGCTGCGGCCGGTGCAATAAACAATCGCTCCGGCCTCGCCGAGCGCTCGCGCAATTCCGCGGCCCGCGCCGCGCGTCGCGCCCGCCACCACGGCGACGGCGCCTGCGAGCCGCAGCGGGTTTGCGGCACTGCTCAGCTGCGCGCCCCGGCCGCAAGAGCCGCTGCTGCCGCAAGCTTGTGTTTAGCCTGCCAAGGCGGCCCGATCGATCGGCCCATGGCGCGCAGGAAGGAATCGACATCCTTGCCGCTCAGCGCAGCGGCCGCATCTTGAAACACGCTCTCGCGGTCGTACCAATGCACGGACCAGCCGCGCGCCTCGGCCGCGGCGGCCAGGGCCTCGCGGTACATGACGGAATCGGCAACGTTTGCCGCGCGATTGTCGATGATCCGCTCTTCGGTCGTCGATGGAAGCTTGGGGCATACGCGGATTGCAATGCTCGCTATGCGCACGGGCACCGCCGTGGCCAGGGCCTCCAGGCTCTCGCGCGCGCCGCGGGAGGCGGAGTCGTGCACGCGCTCGACGAGTGCCACGGCGTCGGCGAGAGAAATCGCGCGCGCCCACGGGCTGTTCAGGTAACGGCCCACCGCCCACGACCCCTCGTGGTGATAGGGGTGCGTCGGCAGACCGCGGGTGAGGTCGATGCGCCGGCGATCGAGGAGGTCACCGTGAGGCGCCACGGTGATGAGCACCGCCGAGTTGCCGTGCTCGGCAACGCCGACGGCCGCTGGATGCTGAATTCGTGCTTTGGACACCTGCTCCTCCTTCGACCTTAAGCATAGAGACATATATACGACATCTGCTGTCATATAATATTTTTGCTACCCTGGCTCCGTGCGCGCCGATCGGCTCATCTCGACTCTGCTGCTGCTGCAGGTTCACGGCCGGCTCACCTCGCGTGACCTCGCCCAGCGCCTCGAAATCTCCGAACGAACCGTGCTGCGCGACATGGATGCGCTCACGGCGGCTGGCGTGCCGGTCGTTGCGGATCGAGGCCCCGCTGGGGGCTGGAGGCTCGTCGGCGGCTACCAAACGAAGCTTACCGGGCTGACGGCAGCGGAGATCCAAACCCTGTTTTTCGCGCATCCACCGCAGCTTCTGGAGGCGCTCGGCCTGGGACCTGCGGCCGAGGCCGCGCGGCTCAAACTTCAGGCCGCACTGCCGGCGGCGAGTCAGCGGCGAGCCGAGCGTGCGCGCCGCTCCATACTGATCGACCCCCGCGGCTGGCAAGAGCCGCAATCTATGGCGAGCCTTCCCCTGCTGCTCGATGCGCTGTGGCGCGGCCGTCGTGTTCGCTTCACATACGAGCGCGCCCTGGGAGAGACGGCTGAACGGCTCGCCGACCCGCTCGGACTGGTGGCGCGCGGCAGTGTTTGGTACCTGGTTGCTTCAAGGGACGATCAGCTGCGCACGTATCGCGTATCGCGCATTCGGAAAGCGATGCTCGATGAGCGGGAAAGCGTCATGCCCGACAACTTCGATCTCGCAGCGTACTGGGAGACTTCGACGGTGGAGTTCCGCGAGCGTCTGCCGCGCTACTACGCCACGTTTCTGGTCGCGCAGTCGGTGATGCGCTGGGCGCGCTATCGCGGATGGCGCCTGGAGGAAGCACACGAGGAGGGGAATCGCGTACGGATCCGGGTGCGATTCGACGCGGAAGAAGAAGCTCTGCAGTTCGCACTCTCGTTCGGTGCCGACGCCGAGGTGATCGAGCCCACTGCGCTGCGGAGCAGGGTGCTCGAAGCGGCGCGGGGCACGGTCGAGCGTTACACGCCGCTTGGGCAGCCCCTGGGGTCAGAGCACTGACCCGTCGACGGCGCAAAACTTAGCGGCAAAAGGGTCAGTCTTTGCTACGGCACAATCTCAACGCGTGTCTGGCCTGAGGTCAGATCCCAGACATCCTGCAAATCCTCATCGGAGAGGGCAATACAACCATTGGTCCAATCGCGCGTTTGGTAGTAGGACACTGGTTTGGTGGGTTGATTGGGTTCTCCGTGAATAAAAATGTTTCCGCCTACCGGCCGATGCAGCATGGAGGCACGTTTTAGATCTGCCGGGCTTGGATAGGAAATGTGCAGCGCCTTGAAGTAATGGCTGTGCTCCTGGCGAAAATCGATGATGTAACTGCCTTCGGGAGTGCGAAAGTCCCATTCCCGCTCTTTGGCGCCGGTAGGACTCAAGCCAAGTGCGATCCGATAACTGCGCAGCGGTGTGTTGTCGCGCAATAAGTAGAGTTTGCGCTCGTGCTTGACGATCAGAATCGTATCAGCCCGCAAGGGAAGCGAAATGGATCGAGCGGAGCTGTGCCGATCAAACCCGAGCAACAGAAAGACGCACAGCGCGAGCAGCCGGAAAGAGTTAACGGCAAGGGCGAAACCCCGGCTTCCAGTGCGCGAACGATCGGTACGGTTCGAAACGTCAGTTGACATATGCTCATGCCCGGCCCGTTCCAGGATGCCGCTACCTTAGCCACACCGAGGATCGCGAATCTTAGGTGTAGGTCGCAATCGAGTGCGGAAACTCGCAGCTCATCGCGCGATCACGAAATTCGTCACACTTCACCCGGTTTGACAAAACAGGACCCAGCTGATGCTGCAATCGCGCGTACGCGTGGGCATCGACTTGCATCAAGGGGTCGCGGCGACAGAGGCTTCGCCATGCCGGCGTTCATCGACCGTACTATGATGTGGATCCGTGAGCTCGCACACCGTTGGCGCCTTTGCAATCATCTTGGACGAAACGTCCAGAGTATTGCTTTGTCACCGGACGGACCGGGACATCTGGAACCTCCCAGGAGGAAGGGTGGAGGAAACCGAATCTCCTTGGGACGCGGTGATACGTGAAGTCAACGAGGAAGTGGGCTTGCTGGTCCGCGTCGACAGATTGCTTGGCGTCTACGCGATGCCGACACGGGCTGACTTGGTGTTCAACTTTCGTTGCGTGCCCGAAGGAGGCGCCATCCGTCTGAGCGACGAGGCGGACGAAATTCAGTGGTTCAGCGCTGCGGACATCCCATCGAATACTTCATCCCGACAACGGGAAAGAATTGGTGATGCCTTCGCCGGTCACGACGGCGTCTTGTTAAAGGTCCAAGCATGATTCGATGCGGCGTCATCGAAGGCTTCTTCGGAAAGCCATGGGACTGGCCGGCGCGTCTCAGCGGCATCGACTTCCTGCGCGATTTGGGATTCCAATTTTATATTTATGCGCCGAAAGCCGATGCATTCCTACGCCGGCGGTGGCGCGAACCGATGCCCGAAGAGACCCTGCGCCATCTATCGGAGCTTAGCGTGCGCGGCGCTGCCAACGGCGTTTGTATTGGCGTTGGATTGACGCCGTTCGAGATCTATCTGAATTACGACGCTGATGCTCAAACTGCGCTTCGCTCAAAGGTGCATCAGATCAATGACACGGGCACCGACGTGCTTTGCATTCTATTTGACGACATGACGCGGCAACGTCGACGGATTGCCTGGTCTCCAAGCTGCCGTGGTGGCCGATATTTGCGCGTGGAGCAGCGCTCGGCAATTCCTGGTCTGCCCAACGTACTATTCCTACGATTCGCGGCTCACGAAGGAGTTCGGTCCGCCGCCGAAGTCCTATCTGCGAGACTTTGGCCGGATGATTGACCCTGAAATCGATATCTTTTGGACCGGCGAGAAAATCATTTCAAACGGCTACTCCATCGAGCATTTATCCGAGGTCGCGACGCTGCTGCGCCGTAAACCGTTTATCTGGGATAACTCCATATCCAACGACTCCAAAACCCGCACGGATCGTCTCTATCTAGACCCGGCCGGTGACTGGCGACTGCCTGCCCATCTTGCGGCAGGTCTTGCCATCAACCCCATGAATCAAGCCCATTTGACCAGGATCGCGCTGTGCCGCTTTCAACAATTGGTGGTGAAATGCGCGGCAGCCGACAGGGCAGCGAGCATCATGGATTGTTGTCGAGATCTCGGCGGACCAGCCTTCGCGTTGCAACTCCGGGAGGACAGCGCGCTACTGCGAGAGACCGGACTTAGCCGAATGGACGAGGACACCCGCCTTAGGCTCCTCGCTCGCTATGATTCCGCGCACTCGAACCCCTATGCCCAAGAAATTGCTGCTTGGTTGCGCAACGAATACGTCTTTGATCCTCAGTGCCTGACCACTTGATGGAACAATCCACTAGATATCGCGGAAATTGAATTCTCAATTGTTTCGCATCGCGTCGAACGATAGATCACGTAATCTTGTGGCCTCAGGAAGACATTGAATCGCAAAACGCAAGGTAGTCAGGTAGGGCTAGGCGGGACACGCAAATGAAGCGAACATGGACAATCATCGGCGTCAGAGACGTTTCGTTGAGCTTCAAATGGTATCAGGCACTCTTTGGGCAGCCCGAAACGGCTCCGGGTCATGACTACTGGGGTCAGATCCGCGACTCGGATGAAACCGTGTTGCTGTGTCTGCACCAGTGGGGCTCGCACGAGCATCCGTCCTTGATGAGCCCGGATAAGGCGCTACCTGGAAACGGACTGCTCCTGTTTTTCCGTGTCGACGACTTCGACATGGCACTGCAGAGAGCTCGCGCTCTTGTCTCGCGACTCGACGAGGAGCCTCACGTGAATCCCGCCACAGGAACAAGGGAGTTTGCGCTCCGGGATCCCGATGGCTACTGCGTCATGGTGAGCGCACTCGCCTAGTTACTTCCAACGGGGCACAGTTCTGATGCCTAAATTGTCGCCTGTCCTTTTCGCGGTTTGGTTATTTCTCTCGTCCATGTTCGCCAATATTCAAATGGTGCGTGGCTCGCGCGCGTGGCGATACCGGCCAATAGGCCGTACGTGTCGGAATCGCAGCTCATGCGCGACCGCACGGAAGCGCAGCTGCGCATCGAGTGGCAGCTTCGGTGAGCTGAGTATGCCGCAAAGCAGCAGCGGGCGACCCGCAGCAGGGCGCGCGAAAACGCGATCCGCTCGATAAGCGGCCGACGGTAGGCAACTTCCTACAGTACGCCGCGTTTGGCGTAGATACGCAATTCTCACGCAACAACTTACGATAACCGCGTTTCGATAACGTAGGAAAAATCATCATGAAATCTCGTAAGTCATACACTTTGGTAAGTGTGGCGGTCGGTGCTTTACTCTTGGGCTCGGTGTCCTTCGGCGCCACCAAGTATCAAATTGATGAGCGCGTCCAGAACACCCTGACTCAGTTCGATCAGCTCAATCCAAATAACCTAGATTTGGTCCGGCGGGCAAAGGGCATTCTGGTGTTTCCGCACGTGACCAAGGGCGGCGCGGGAGTCGCAGGCGAATTCGGTGAAGGGGCATTGCGCATCAACGGGCAAAACGTAGGTTACTACAGCCTGTCGTCAGCCTCAGTTGGAGTAACGCTAGGTGTTGCAAAGCACGATGAGATCATTATGTTCATGACCCAGGAAGCGTTGGACAAATTCATCAGCACCAAGGGTTGGGCGGTGGGTGCAGATACCGGCATTGCCGTACTGTCGAAGGGGGCTGGTGGCGACTACGACACCAAGACTCTGCAGAGACCGATCCTCGGCTTTGTATTCGCCGAGAAAGGATTGATCGCTGACGTGTCCCTCGACGGCTCGAAGATTACTCAGCTAAACCGATAAAGACTTTGGAGACAAAGGAGGCTCGGGCCGCTGTGGCCCGAGCTTTCGGGGTACGTCGCCAAGCTGGGCCCCGCCTCTGTCATCAGAAAGGCTAGAATCTGGTCGATGACGATCAGGGATTATCTAAAGCGACGTAGAAACAAGGCGATGCTGTTCGTGCTTCCTGGCATCGTGTTTTGCGTTTTAGCGGCGGTTTTTGCACCCTATAATTTTTGGCTGAATTGGCTTTCGCTTGCCGCTTTCTTCGTTGGACTCGTGGCGGTCATCGTACTGCTCTACCACACCCCGTGCCCACAGTGCCAACGTCCGCTGGGCTCGATCGCTGCGCGCGCCGCGAACGGATGGGCTAAGACTGCACATTGCCCGCACTGTCGCGTGAATCTCGACGAACCCATCAAGCCGGCGCCCGGGGTTCAGATCGCGCGCTGAAGTGGCAGTCTGGCCGGCCTATTCGAGTCAACCGGAGTCAGGGCTGCTGCCGAAATCGATATCCTTGGTCTCGACGGTCCCGGTTTTCCGTCCCGGAGCCGTAGGGTACTTCCAGTACAGGTTTGTGTGCGCGATGACAAAGCTGTTTGCGCGAATACGGCCGAGTGCTCACCGCTCCTACGTCTGCCCGGCTTCGAGGGTGATGTGAACGGAGAGTTCGTCGCTGACCATCGGCACGTACCTGCTCACGCCAAAATCGGATCGTCTGAGCGCGGTGTCGGCATCAAATCCGGCCGTCACCTTGTTTGCGGAGTCGGCGCTTATCTTGTTGATTCTCACATCCAGAACGACCTGATGCGTGATGTCGCGTACCGACAAATCCCCGGTGATTCTCAGTGCATTGCTTCCGAGTGCTTCGACTCTGGTGCTCTTGAACGTCATGCGCGGATATCGGGCGGCGTCGAAGAATTCGGCGCCCTCGAGGCGTCGATCGAGGGCGTCATCGCCGGTGCGCAGCCCATCGAGCGCCAGCGTCAATGAAACCGACGACCGTGTCAGATCCGCTCTATCCAGAATCACGCGGCCGTCGATTTTCTCGAGCCGTGCGATCGGGTGGGAAAACCCGCGATGATTCCAACTGAAGATCACGGCGCTGTGACTCGGATCGATGGCCAGGGTCTCCGCGCTGAATGCCGCAGAATTTGCCAGCAGCAACGTTAACGGCCACGCAAGGCGATTCATCGAGTGCTCCTTCCGGGACTCCGCACGCACAGCGCCCGGCTTCCGTAGTCCGCATCTCTGACTGATTGAGTACGCGCACCGTTGACCATGCCTACACCCCAGGCCAATTCGTCGCCGTCCGTCGCATCCTTGCCGACCTGAGTCGAACTCCAGAACCAGGTACCGCTGAGACTGAAGTGTGGTGAGACTTTGCAGGTTGCCTCAGCGCACTTTGTGCCGGCGCTCTCGGCATCGAAGATGGCGGCCAGCTCCTCGATGTTTGGCAAACGCCAGCCGCTGCGCTTTCCGCTGCAGTAGGATGCCGCATCTTTCCAATCGATGTCGCCGCCGTTGTCCTCCTTCGTCCAGAGCAACTGCGTGCGGCCGTCCTTCAGGACGGCGCTTCCAACATCCCGCCATCGGTCCTGTTGGCTCGGTTTGCCGCTGTCTGCGAGCGCGCATCCGGGAGAGAGCGCCGCGAATGCGGCCCAATACAATAATGAGGCGGCCAGCGCGCGCCTCAGCAATCGTTGACTCATCGGATCTTTCCTGTGAATGCCGTCCATCATTCATCGCACTTGCGGGGCCGGAAGTCCTGAATCAGTCCTGAAACGGGCCTGAAAACTTCTGAATGAAGGCGCCGCGGCCGCGGCCGCGGCAGCGGCGAGCGATGGCGTAGCCGGGGGCGCTGGTATACTGGGTTGGCCGAAAATCTCGTGCAAATCAACGGTAGCGACGCGACCCATGGCCGACGGCGACTCAATTCAGATCGCTCACGCTCTGGAACGCGCTCGAGCGTTGGTTGCGGAAGCGCAGGACACGGCCGCGCAGCAGGCGTATGTCGACATTCTGCGCCGCGATCCCAGCAACCTTCATGCGCTGAATGAACTTGGCAATCTCGCGTATGCCGGGGGATTTCGTTCGGCGGCGCGCACGGCCTACCTGGAGGCCGTCAAACATCATCCCGGGAATACAATTGCGCGAGTCAATCTAGGGAATGTGCTGCGCGAAGAAAATGACGTGGCAGGGGCCCAACAGCAGTATCAAGCAGCGTTGGCGATTGACCCGGACATGCATGAAGCCCACCAGGGAATGGCATGGGCGCTGCGTGAGACCGATCGCGACGGCGCCGAACGGCACTGGCAGAAAGGATATTCAGGCCGGGCTTTAGTCACCAAGCCTTACCGCGGCACAGGGGCCGGTGTGCCGCTGTTGATGCTGGTCTCGGCGCGCGGCGGGAATATTCCGACGCAGCTGTGGATCGACGATCGGCGTTTTGCGATACACGCGATCTATACGGAATTCTACGACCCGCGCTTGGCGCTGCCGCCGCACGCACTGGTGGTCAACGCCATCGGGGATGCCGATCTCTGCGCGCTGGGATTGTCCCGCGCGCAGGAAATCTTGGCGCACACTGCCGCGCCGGTGATCAATCATCCGGCGCGGGTCCAGTCGACCGGACGCGCCGAGATAGCGCGCCGTCTGGCGCCGATTCCCGGCGTCATCGCGCCGCGGATCGATAGGCTGCGGCCGGCGGCCATTCTTGATGCCGCAGATCTCTCGTTCCCGCTGCTGTTGCGAAGACCCGGCTTTCACACCGGGGAACATTTCGTCTATGTTGCTGCTCGCGGCGACCTGCCTGAGGCAATTGCTTCGCTGGGAAGCGAGGAGCTTCTCGCGATTTCATATCTGGACGCCCGAGGTGTCGACGGCATGTCGCGAAAATATCGGGTGATGTTCGTCGATGGCGTCGCTTACCCGCTGCATCTGGCAATCTCGGCCGACTGGAAAGTGCATTATTTCTCCTCCGCCATGGCGCAAAACCCCTCATTCCGAGAGGAGGAGAAGCGCTTTCTGCAGGACATGTCGGCCGTGCTCGGCGCCAGAGCGATGCAAGCGCTCCACCACATTTGTACGACGCTCGGCCTTGACTATGCCGGCATCGATTTTGCCCTGTCGCCGGACGGCTCGGTGCTGCTCTTCGAAGCCAATGCGACCATGGTGGTGTTCCCGCCTGGCCCGGACGAGATTTGGGATTATCGGCGTCCCGCGATCAATGAAGTGCTAGCGGCGGCCAGCCGGATGCTTTTCGAGCATGCGGACAAAAAAACCGGGTCCGGCATGTAACTTTCGAGCGTCTGGTGGATACCTGTTACGCGAGCATATTCCATGCACCCAGGGAAACATCATGACTGCCATCGCTGCTGAACGAATCGACCCCCCGCCGGGCCCAAAGCTCATCGCTCCCGCGTGGCACACGTGGCTGCTGGTGGCGATATTTGCCGGTCTCACCGTCGGCGGCGCGCTGTTTCAGCGCCATGCGCAGGCCGATGCCGGGGCACTGCAACAACACTCGAACATGGCGCCGCTGTACCTTTCGCTTCTGGCCCTGGAGTGGGGGCTGTTTCTCTATGTGAGAAAGGGTCTTCGCCTATCCGGGTTTTCGCTGCGCGAGCTGGTCGGGGGCCGATGGACGAGCGTGCGTGCCGTCCTCACGGACTTGGGGATTGCTCTGGCGCTCTGGGGCCTTTGGATGGTGATCGGATTGATCTGGAACCGCTGGTCCGGACCCAGCCACGCCGCCTCGATACAAACACTGCTGCCGCAGGGAACGCTGGAAACGGTGCTGTGGATCGGAGTGTCGGTGAGCGCCGGAATTTGCGAGGAACTCACTTTCCGCGGCTACTTCCAGCGGCAATTTGCCGCGCTCACGCACAGCCGCTCACTGGCGCTCATCATTCAGGCGGCCCTGTTCGGCATCGGTCACGGGTATCAGGGCATCGAGGCGTGCGCGCGAATTGCGCTGCTCGGGCTTTTGTATGGCGTGGTCGCGCTTTGGCGCAGAAGCCTGCGACCCGGGATGATGGCTCACGCCTGGGGCGACATTATCAGCGGCATCTTCGGCATTTAGCTAAAGACGTTGCCATGAGCGAATTCAGCGCGCTCTATCAAGACTACGCACCGGATGTGTACCGCTTCGCGCTGTATCTTTCCGGCCGACACGCCGATGCCGAGGACATCACCGCCGAGACCTTTGCCAGGCTTTGGGCATCGTCCGAGCCGATCGCCATGGCCACCGTCAAGGGCTACCTGTTTACCATCGCGCGCCATCTGTTTCTGCAGGGGCTGCGCAAACGCTCTCGCGACGATGCGCTCGACGAGGATTTGCGCGACCCGAGCGCGGGGCCCGAGAGACAGGCCGAACATAGCGAAAGCCTGAGGCAAGTGCTCAAAGAACTGCAAAGGCTGCCGGAAACCAGCCGTTCGGCCCTGCTCATGCGCGCAGTCGATGGCATTGCCTATGAAGAAATCGCGCGCGCCCTGGGGATTTCCCTGGCCGCCGTGAAAGTGAAGATTCACCGCGCGCGTCTCGCGCTCGTCGGGCTGCGCGACGCGTAGCGCCCCGGTCGTCATCTGAATTTGGTCTGCGGAGAATGGATATGAACGTAACACGAGAAGTGATTTTGGATCTGCTGCCGGTCTATCTTGCCGGCGAGGCAAGCGCAAGCACCTGCGCTTTGATCGAGGAGTATCTGCAGCAGGATCCCGAGCTCGCGAGGCATGTGCGCACGCGGGCCGCGGAAAATCTCGCCACCATTACCCACGCGCCGCTTTCTCCCGACATCGAATTGCGCTCGCTCAAGCGCGCCCGCGTTCTCATTGGGTGGCAGAGGTGGCTATTCGGTTTGGGGATCACCTTTACGGCCCTGGCGTTGTCTCTGCAATTTTCATACGAGAACGGCCGCGTGACTCAATTTCACTTTTTGATCATCGACTATCCGCAGCAGCTGGGGTCGTTCGCGATACTCGCAATCATCTGCTGGACCGGCTACTACCTGCTCCGGCGCCGCTTGCACAGCGCGAAACTGTCTTGATTAGCGGCGCAAGTAGGCGTCCGTGGCGGCCACCAGCATTTTCTTTTCGGCGAATCGGAACCGCGCCGTGTCCATGCCGCGCTCGACGTACGGTTCCATCTCCGAGGGCACATGGGCGCGCACCCATGCTTCAATGTCTGACAGGGGTACGCCGTTCCAATACACCTCAGGCAGATGATCGGCGACCACCAGCGGTGCATTCGCAGCCATGGGTTTCAACAGGCGTTCGCTATTGTCGCGAAACACCTGCCATGAGAGTTGCGGATGCTCACCGGCCAGCCGCATGATGAGCTGCAATCGCAGCGAATCCGCCTGCGGCGCGATCTCCGGGGACAGGGCAATTTGTACTGCTTGCTGCGCCAGCGCCTGATCTCGAACCGCCGGCAGCACTCCATAGTAGCGCCGCATCTCGGTTTCATCCTTTGCAGCGCGAGCGATCGCATGCAGCTCGTCGAAGCTCTGCGCATCGGCATTGAGCGCAACGATCCATAAAATCGGGGCTTGATCGTCGGGCGAAATGGATTCGTGATCGGTGACAAATGCCGCGAAGCGCTTGCGCGCCATGTCGATCACGTCTTGATCGCCCAACGCGCCGAGCTCGCGAATCAGTGCGCGCCGCAGCGCCAGTACGTCGGGTGTTTCATCGGCCTTGGCGGCCATGCCCAATCGGTCGAGTGCGGGCCGGAGCAGCGAGCGGGCAAAGTCAGCAAAGGCCTTGTAACCAACGCCGCCGCGCTCGGCGAATTCAATCGTCCCCACAGCGTCGACAATCTGCAGCCACGCCCGGCTGTCGAGATCGGATCCCATCGAGGAAGCGAACGCCAAATAGGTGGGAAGAGGATCGATCCCGGCCTCGACCAGTGCCCATTGATCATCGAGCAACGCGATCCGATCGGAGTCCGGCAGGTGTCCGAAGTTCTTGGTATTGATCGCCAGCGTCGCCGCGTCATAGCGAGTTCTGTAGAAGCCGAGCGCCCCTGCATTGGCGCTCAGCGGCTCATCGCACCGGCCCGCGGATTCCACTTGATTGTCCTGGGTCAGAAGCACGGCGCGCGGCACCGCGTCGCCGCCGCCGCGGACTTGCAGCGGGATTTTCCAACTTGCGTTCTCCTTGGCAGTCCCGCGCAGCAGAAAGCGCTTCTGCGTCAACGTCACGCTGCGTGCTCCCGCCGCATCGCAATTGGCGGCAACGCTCACCAACGGAAAGCCGGCCTGCTCGGTCCATCCCGCCGCAATCCCACCGACGTCCTTGCCGCTTCCCGCGCTCAAGGCATTCCACAGATCGTGTGTGGTGGCATTGGAAAACGCAAACGCCTTGATGTAGCCGCGGATACCGGCGCGGAAGGCGTCCTCGCCGATATACGCTTCGAACATACGCAAAATCGCCTGACCCTTGCTGTAGGTGATCTGCGGATCGAAGGCGCTGGTCGCCTGCAGCTCGTCGGTCACGTGCTGCTGGATGGCGTGAGAGGCGGGCAGGGCGTCCGCGCTCATGGCGTCTTCCTTGTCGGCGTCCTGGCCTTCGGACCACTTCCAATCCGGATTGCGTCGCTCGGTTTCCTTGGCGGCCATCCAGGAGGCAAAGCTCTCGTTCAGCCAGATGTCGTCCCACCACGCCATGGTGACCAGGTCGCCGTTCCATTGATGCGCCATCTCGTGCGCTTGAATGCTGAATACGTTCTGACGATTTCCCGTACTGCTCGACGCGGACAACAGCAGCGTCTGATCGTTGTAGGTGATGGCGCCCCAATTCTCCATCGCCCCGGAAAAGCCGCCGGGAATGGCTATGGAGTCGAGCTTCGGCAGCGGATATGGGTAGCCGAAATAATCGTTGTAGTCGGCGAGAATCGTCTGCGCATTGGCGAGCGCGGTCGAGCCGTTTTTCTCCAGTCCGCGCTCCGCCCAAACGCCGAAGTCGGTACCGCCGCTGGCCGCGGAGACCTTGGTAAGGTCGCCGGCGGTGAATTCCACCAGATACGACGGCATTTTGGGTGAGTTCCGGAAGGTCGTCGTCGCGAGATCACCGTGCACCACGCGCTTGGCGACGGGCATGTTGCTGATAGCGGCCCAGGCGGCTGGCACCGTGGCGGTCAGCTGAAATGTGGCGCGAAATGCCGGTTCATCCCAGCAGGGAAACATTCGCCGCGCATCCGTCGCCTCCATTTGCGTAGATAGCAGCGTCTGCTTCGCACCGCTGGGACCCAAGTACGGCTGCGCAAATAATCCGAAAGCCTGTTCCTCAATTTTTCCTGAATAGGCGAAGCTCAGCGTATGCCGGCCCACGGCTGCCGGAGATGCCAGGGTGATCGTGGTCAACTGCGACTTATCGTCGCTCACGGTTTGTTCGACCGGCTTCCCATCGAAGCGAACATGCCGCAAAACCTCGTTCAGCGAATTAAATTGGATGGTCGCGGTTGCCGTGCGCACTTGCAGAACGATGGACTCACGGCCGGCTAGCGTGCGAGCGGCCGCATTTGGGACAATGTCGATCTGGTAGCTCAAGGGGACGATGTTTTTCGGCAGCCGCCCGGGCGCCATCTCCGGCGAAAATGGCGCTGCCATCGCCGCTGAGGCATCCATGATCAATGCCGCGATTCCTGAGGCAGCGAGAATGAGGGCCAACGGGTGTTTGCTGTGCATGGAGCGCTCTTTGTTATTCGGTGCGGCAGAAGGGCTAGGAATTTAGCAAATATCCGCCTACGATTCTTGCCTTCCTGCCGCACGCGATTCGGCGAGCACGGCAGCGAAGGCTTTCGCAAAGCCGTGAACATCCCCGGGCCAGCGCGCCGACACATACTTCCCATCGCGAACCACCCAGGCGGGACGCGCATCGTCGCCGCGGTCCCGGAACATGCCGCTGGTTTTTCTAAAATGATTGGCGGTCCCCGCAGGAACATCGCGAAAGTCCGCGGGCGATTGCAGAGCGCGGGTGACCTCGGCTTGAACGCTGCGATACCCGGCGGGCTCCGCGGCGAGTTCCATGTACGTGCGGTAATACGCCGGATCCCAGACGCGGCCGAAGAATTTCATGCTCGACCACGCGGACTTCTCGAGTTTCCAGGTCAGCGCGGTGGTCTTTCGGCCAAACAGCACGGATTTTTCGGTGCGATTCGACTTGCTTCTGGCAGCCAGCACGACTCCATGGCAAATCGCGGCAACCGGTTTGTCGGCGTCGAAAAAATCGGCCACGAAGCTCTGTAGCCCGGGATCCTCGAGGTATCGGCGCATGCCGCGCGCCCAATGACCGCCGGGCAATACCAGGCCATCGTAATCCGCCACCATCAGGCCGGCATAGGCGGCGGGACGAAGAAATGCAGGATCATTCTGCAGCTGTGTGTGAGCGCGACGCGCCTCGCCGTTGGCGCGCAACAGAAGACCCAGCAATTTCATTTTACGCAGCAGCGGAATTCGGCCCCACAAATCGAGCTCCTCGCCGCTGAGCATGAGCGGATCCGCGGTTGCCGCCTGGCCCTCGGGAGTCGCAAAGATCACCTCGTGACCCGCATCGCTGAGAATTCTCCACGTGACGGCCACTTCACTGGGATCGAAGTCGCGCTGCGGCAGCGCGATGAGAACCCGGCAGGAGTGCGAAGCGGTGGTCATGGAAATAAGTGGCTTTCTCGAAGTCGCGCCGAGCTCGCCTTAACCCGGTCGACGCAGCGGAGTGTCGGATTGCGCACGCGAAGCAATCCGGCTGCGCCAATAAGTCACCGCGCCGCCGGCCACCCCAAGGCCTGCGAACAATCCCGTGACTTGCGGATTGTAGTAGACGATGGCGATAAGGGACACGACGGCGATGACCAGCGCCGTCATCGGGAACAGCGGGTAGAAGGGCGCGCGAAACGGCCGCGGCAGCTGCGGCTCCCGGCGACGCAGCCGCATGAGGCCCAAGAGGCTCGTGATGTACATGACGATGGCGCCGAGCACGGACATGGTGACGATGCTCGCGGTGAGCGGCTGTCCCGCGATGCTGATGAACTTGTCGGAGTAAATGGCCGCGATCCCGACCGCGCCGCCCGCAAGAATGGCCCAATGCGGCGTGCGCCAACGCGGATGGATGGTCGACAGCACTTTCGGCAGCAAGCCCGCTCGCGCCAGCGCGAAGATCTGGCGCGAGTAGCCGATGATGATGCCGTGGAACGATGCGACGAGGCCGAGAAGTCCGATCCAGACGAGCAGGTGTAGCCAGCCGCTCGAGGCGCCGACGACGATCTTCATCGCCTGCGGCAGCGGATCATTGATGTTGGCGAGGCCCTTCCAGTCGCCGACGGCGCCGGCGAAGACCATCGTGCCGAATGCCAGCACCACCAGCGTCAGGATGCCGCCGATGTAGGCTCGCGGGATGGTCCGTGTCGGTTCCTTCGCCTCCTCCGCCGCCATGGCCGCGCCCTCGATCGCCAGAAAGAACCAGATCGCGAAGGGGATGGCGGCGAAAATGCCGCCGACCGTCGCCATCGAAAATCGATCCGCGCCGGCCCAGCCTTGGTGCGTGAAATTCGACCATGCGAATCCGCCTGACACCACGCCCATGAAAATCAACAGCTCGACGATGGCGAGCACGGTCACGACGAGTTCGAAGGTCGCGGCGATGGTCACACCGGCGATGTTCAGGGCCATGAAGACGAAGTACGCGCCGACCGCCGCGATGCGTGCATCCAGTTCCGGAAATTGCACGTTAAGATAGGCGCCGATCGCCAGAGCGATCGCCGGGGGCGCGAACAAGAATTCGATCAAGGTGGAGAATCCGGCCACATATCCGCCGACCGGCCCGAACGCGCGTTGGCCGTAGGCGTAGGGGCCGCCAGCCTGGGGTATCGCCGTCGTCAGTTCGGTGAAACTGAAAATGAAGGTGGTGTACATGACGGCGATGAACACGGTGGTGACCAAGAAACCCAAGGTTCCCGCCGCCGCCCACCCATAGCTCCAGCCGAAGTATTCGCCCGAAATGACCAAGCCGACGGCGATGCCCCACAAATGCCAGCCGCTCAAGGTTCTCTTGAGGCCGAGTGCATTTTCAGTCATGAGTTTCGCTGCCTCAGCACTTTGCTTTCCAGCCAGTTGCGAATTTCAAGAAGGCGCATCAATTCTGTTTGCATGGCCGGACCGAGCGCGTGTTTCCACAGAAGCGCGGGGTCGGACGGATTTGCCTGCAGGGCGCGAAGGTCGGCGGCGAAGCAACTGAGCGCCGCCTTATCGGCGAACTTACCCTCAGCGATGAGCGAATCGCCGTAGCGTTCCGCCGCCGCTGCGATGTCGAGATAATCGTATTCTGGGTGGTACTGCACGCCCCAAAAGCTGCCGCCGCCGCAGGTGAATGACGCCGCTTGCAGTCCAAAGTCATTGGCCGCCAAAATCTCCGCACCGGCAGGCAGCGACGCGATCTCATCGCGATGCACGGTAGGGGCTTCGAAGGTGAGGGGCTTGCCGGCAAACAGCGGATGTTCCTGGCCGGCAGCCGTGAGCAGGATGCGCCGGGCAAATCCGAATTCTCTGCCGCGCGGGTTGGCGCGAACCTCACCGCCCGCCGCGGTTACCGCCACTTGCAATCCCCAGCAGCTGCCGAAGAAGGGCACACCGGCGGCAAAAACCGCCTTGGCCAGTTCGATCTGACGCGTGACCGGCGCTCCGCCGTTATAGATATTGAGCGCAGATCCCGTCATGGTGACGCCGTCATAGCTTGCGAGGCTGACGCCGTCGGGAAATTGTGGATCGCCATCGGCGGCGAGCACGATATCGATCTTGAGCGAGGGGTCTATGCGCTTGAGCACCCGCGCATAACCCGACCCCGAATCATAGCCGAGTGCAGCCACTTGCCGCGCGCGTATCTCGGCGACATTTCCATCAATGACCAGGATGCGCGGACCAGTCACTCGGCGCTGACCACGGCCTCGATGTTCCCACCCACCGCAGCCCGAAAAATGTGTTCCAGCTGTGCCGCATTGACCGGTATCGGATTGCCGCCAGCCGATGGATCGACCGCTGCCTCGCTGCCGATGACGCCCGCGTTGTCGGTGTTGACGCCGATGTCCGCCAGCGAATGCGGGATGCCAAGATCGCGGCGCATTTGCAGCACCCAGGCGAAAAAACCATCGAAGCCGCGCCCCGGCAGGTCGAGCACGCGCGCGATGACCGCTGCTTTGTCGGCGATTGCATGCCGGTTGTAGGTCATGACATACGGCAGGATCACTGCGTTGGTCAGCCCATGATGAGTGTTGAACCAGGAGCCCACCGGATGCGCGATGGCATGCACGCCGCCCAAGCCTTTTTGAAAGGCGGTTGCTCCCATGGATGCGGCGGCCAGCATTTGCGCGCGCGCTTCGATGTCCTTGCCGTTGGCGCAGGCGCGCGGCAGATAGCGGTGAATCAAACGCATGCCTTCGAGTGCGACACCATCCGCGAGCGGATGAAATCCCGGCGCGCAAAACGCCTCGAAGCAATGCACGAATGCGTCGATGCCGGTGGCGGCGGTCACCGCGCGAGGCAATCCCACCGTGAGCTCGGCATCCAAGATGACGATGCGCGGCATCATCTGAGGATGGAAAATGATCTTTTTCTGGTGCGTCTCCTCGTTCAGAATGACGCTGGCGCGGCCGACTTCTGAGCCCGTGCCTGCCGTGGTCGGAACCGCAACCACCGGTGCGATGCCGCGCGGGTCCGCCCGCATCCACCAGTCTCCGATGTCCTCGAAATCCCATAAAGGGCGGCTTTGTCCCGACATGAATGCCACGGCCTTGCCGGCATCGAGCGCCGAGCCTCCGCCAAAGGCGACCACGCCATCATGGTGTCCTGCATGATAAGCGCTCAAGCCTGCCTCGACGTGACTCAAGGCTGGATTGCCGCGGACGGCGCCAAACAGCGCCGCATCCTTCAAGGCCGCGAGCGCATTGTTGATCATCGGCGCATTCACCAAGCCCTCATCGGTTACGATCAGCGGCCGTATGATGCCGGCGCGCGCGCACGCCTCGGGAAGCTCGGCGATCCTGCCCGGGCCCGCCCAGATCGTGGTCGGATAATTCCAATTGCCGCGCAAAGCAACACTCATGTTGTGATCCTGAAGTGATAGGACTTCGGCCGCGTGAGCTGTTCGAAGCCGACGCGCGACAAGGTGCAGCCTCGCCCCGAGTTTTTAACGCCGGTCCAGGCCAGGGAGGGATCGAGATAGTCGCAGCGGTTCAAGAATACCGTGCCGGTCTGAAGCGCATCCCCCAGGGCCTCGGCGCGTGCGGCGTCCGCGGAGAATATCGCCGCGGTCAGGCCAAAGTCGCTGTCGTTCATGAGCCGCAAGGCTTCTTCGTCGGAAGTGACTTTCATGATGCCGACCGCGGGACCGAAGGTCTCCTCGTGCATGATGGGCATTGAGTGATCGACATCGATCAGCACTTGCGGCGCAAGATAAGGCGTCCCTCGCGCGCTCGCTGCGAAGAGTTTTTCGTCGATCAATTGCCGCGCACCGCGCGCCACGGCGTCATGCACTTGGACGCGGACGGCCTCGGCCGCGGAGGCTCGCACCACCGGCCCGATCGTGGTTTGCGGATCGAGCGGCGATCCCAAGCGGTACTTATTGGTCAAGTCCACGACGCCGTCGACGAACTGCTGGTACAGCGGTGCCGCCACATAGATCCGTTTGATGCCGCAGCAGGACTGGCCGGCGTTGAAAAATGCGCCATCCGTCAGGGTCTCGATCGCGTGTGCAAGATTCGCGTCATGGCGCACATAGGCCGGATCCTTGCCGCCGAGCTCGAGGCCCGAGGTTGCAAACCCCGACGAGGTGGCCGCGACCACGGCATGTCCGCCCGATACAGAGCCGGTGAAGCAAACGCTGGCGACTCGGGTCTCGCCCATCAGACGCGCGGTATCGGCATGTGAAAGATGCAAGTACTGGAATACGCCGGCCGGAACCCCGGCACTCGCAAAGGCTTCGTGAAAGCGCTCCGCGCACAGCGGCGTCTGGTGTGAATGCTTGAGCACCACGGCGTTGCCGGCAATCAGGGCGGGGAGCACGGCATTGACCGCCGTCAGGTAGGGAAAATTCCACGGCGCCACGACGACGACGACTCCGAGCGGCACGCGCTTGATCTGGCGCCTGAAGCCGGTCTTTTCGCCCGGTTGAACGGCCGCAAGCGCGTCGGGCGCGATCTCCAGCATGTAGCGCGCGCGCTCAGCGAATCCTCGGATCTCACCGGGTGAATGGCTGATGGGGCGTCCCATTTGCCAGGTGATTTCCACGGCAATCTCTTGCGACTTGGCGACGAAGGCATCGACCGCCTCGGCCAGAATCTGGCAGCGCGCCGCCAGCGGCAGCGACGCCCAGGCAGATTGTGCGGCACGCGCCGCGGTGAGTGCGCGGTCAATGCCGGCCGAAGTTTCGAGCGGCCGTTCGACGTAGGTTCGTCCATCGACGGGGCTGATGGTCTTCAAGGTATCTGTCATGGAGTCAAATAATCTCGAAATATCGGGCTAATTCCCAGTCGGTGATGGCTTTGCGGAATTCTCGTTCTTCCCATTGCCGGGTCGCCGCATAGTGCTCGACGAACTCGTCGCCAAATAGGTCGCGCGCGGGTTTGGATGCGGCAAGCCGCTCGGCGGCCTCGAAAAGCGTGGCCGGCAAGCGCCGCTGCGGCGGGTGCTCGCGGTCGTAGGCGTTGCCCTCGATGGGCGCATCCGGCTCGATCCGGTGCTCAATGCCCCACAGTCCGGATCCGATCGCCGCGGCCAGCGCGATGTACGGGTTGATATCCGCCGCTGCGATCCGGTATTCGACGCGTTGGCTCGACGGGCCGCCGCGAATCACGCGCAGCGCGGTGGTGCGGTTTTCGATTCCCCAGGCGGCCGCCGTCGGCGCCCAATATCCGGGAATGAGGCGCGAGTAGCTGTTCACCGTGCCGGCGACCATCGCCAGAATCTCCGGCATCAACGCCTGCTGGCCGCCGATGAACCAGCGCATGGCGTCCGACATGTCATGCGGCTTTGCGGCATCGTGAAATACGCTCTCGCCATTGAGGGTGCGCAGCGAAATGTGCAAATGACCGCTCTGACCCGGAACGTTGTTCGACCACTTCGCCATGAAGGTTGCCATCAAGCCTAGGCGCTGCGCCAAGACCTTGGCGAAAGTTTTGAACAGCGCCGCGCGATCGGCGGCTTCCAGCGCCTCGCAATACGTAAGCGCCGCTTCCAGAACGCCGGGTCCGGTCTCCGTGTGCAACCCTTCGATGGGAAATCGCATGGCCTGACTGAGATCGAGCAGTTCATGGTACAGATCCGAGCGCACCGAACTGCGCAGTACCGAGTAGCCGAACGCGCCCGGCGTCATGGTCTTCAATTGCCGGTAGCCTTTCTCGCGGATCGACTGCGGCGTCTCATCGAAAACGAAAAACTCGAATTCCGCTGCGGCGCTGACGGCGTAACCCATGGACGCGGCCCGCTCGAGGACGCGCCGCAAAGTGCCGCGCGGACAGACCGCTTCCGCGCGTCCGGCAAACTCGGCCAGGAAGAGCGCCGTTTTCGGTTCGAAGGGAATCTCGCGGCGGGTCTCTGGCAGTATTCGTACCGCGGCGTCGGGGTAGGCGGTATGCCAGCCGGTGAATTTCGTGTTGTCGTAGAGTTGGTCGTTGGAATCCCAGCCCAAAATGACGTCGCAAAACCCCAGATTGTTCTCCAGGCCCAACAGGAACTTCTCGCGGCTCAGATATTTACCGCGCAAGATGCCGTCGGTGTCGAAGACGCCGATCTTCACATGCTCGATGTTGCGCTCGGACAGAAAATGCTGGATCTCCGCGTTCTGCTTCACGAATGGCTGCCTCTGGGTCAAATCGCCAAAGTCGGGACACAGATTGTACGAGACTCGGTGCCGCGATGTGCGGATCGCTCCAGCGGGCGCCGCGAAAGGCGGCTGTGCGGCATCCGCGTCGTTTGAGCGCCGCAGATCTTCAGTCCATACTGGCACTCCATGCTCGCGAGTCATCCAAGCACCAGAGAATGGCGGGTGCTGCTGTCGGCGGCGCTCATTGTCGGCGCGGCATTGGGCTGCGCCATGCCTCTCGCGTTCAGTTCAACCGCCTCTCACCGTGTCCATGCGCTCAAAATCACCGTGCTGGTCACGAATCTCGCGGGCGATGCCCACGAGGGCGAGGGCGAATGGGGCTATTCGGCGCTGGTCGACATCGACGGACATAAAATTCTGTACGACACCGGTTCATCCGCCGATAGGGTCTTGAAAAATGCGCAGGCGCTCAAGGTCGACTTATCGGATGTCGAAGATGTCGTGTTGTCGCACAACCATTTCGACCATGTCGGCGGCTTGATGACGTTGCGGCGCGAGTTCGCGAAGATCAACCCTCGCGCCATGAGCCGCGTTCACGTGGGCGCCGGCATTTTCGAGCCGCGTTGGGACTCATCGGGGCAGGACCAGAACGGACTGCGCCTCATCAAGGCCGAATACCTGGCCACCGGCGGCACATTCATCGTGCATGACAAGCCCACGGAGCTGTTTCCGGGCCTGTGGTTCACAGGTCCGGTGCCTCGGCCAAATCCCGAGAAGAACTGGAGTCCAGGCTTGTCGCTCGACACCGCACAAGGCCGCATCGAAGACAATGTGCCTGAGGACTCCGCACTGGTATTCGACACCGACGATGGCGTCGTCATCCTGACCGGCTGCGGCCATGCGGGCGTGGTCAACATCACCGAATACGCTCGCACCATCGCCGGCAAGAAGCCGCTTCTCGCCATCATCGGTGGCCTGCATCTTTTTGCCGCCTCTGATCAGACCCTCGCCTGGACAGGCGCGACTCTCAAGGCTGATGGAGTCCAAAGCGTGCTGGCCGGCCACTGCACCGGCATCGAAGCCACGTATCGTCTGCGCGAGTCGATGGGATTGACCCGCAAGACGGCGGTCGTGAGCGCCGTCGGGTCCTCGTTCACCCTTGGGCTGGGCATAGATCCGCGCCGGCTCGCGCAGTAGCGGTCTCTCGCGCGTGAAATCGGCAACTCGCCACGGCGTCGCGCGCGTGATTTCGAAGCTGGGTCTGGGCTCGCGCACCCAGGCCGTGCAATGGGTACGTCAGGGACGGGTTCGGGTGAACGGCATCTTGGTGAGCGATGCCGAATTTCCCGTGATGTATCAGCTCGACATCGTGACCGTGGATGGCCAGGACGATAAACCCGCGCGAATGGCCGTCATGCTGAACAAGCCTCGCGGCTTGGTCACGACCACTAAGGATGAGCAGGGACGTGAGACGGTTTACAGTTGTTTCGCCGGCGCGTCGTTGCCATGGCTTGCGCCGGTCGGCCGCCTGGATAAGGCCAGCGAGGGTCTGTTGCTGTTCAGCAATGATTCTGAATGGGCCGCAAGAATCACTGACCCGACCACTGGACCGCACAAGAAATATCGCGTGCAAATCGATCGTGTGGCCGATTCGTCAATGCTTGCGGCTCTGATGCGCGGGGTGCAATCGCAGGGCGAGCACATCAGCGCCAAATCCGCGCGGGTGTTGCGCACCGGCGGCAAGACCGCGTGGCTCGAGATCGTGCTCGCGGAGGGCCGCAACCGGCAGATACGCCGATTGCTAGCGGCGTTCGATGTGTCGGTGCTGCGCTTGGTGCGCGTCGCCATCGGCCCGCTCGTTCTCGGCGAGCTGCCCAAGGGGCGATGGCGAGCTCTGACCGACGATGAAATGAATGCGTTCGAGCTTAAGCAGTGAGCTCGTCAATGAGTTGACCAATGCCTCTATTGATTCGCGACCTTGTCGGGCGGCTTATCGGCCTCCGGCGGCACCGGATCTTCTTCGAGCCCCACCGTGGCAATCACCCCGTCGGCCTTCTGCAGCACCTCGCGCGCATAGTCCCAATGGATGGCCACGGTCGTGTCGCCCACTTCGGATTGCAGCATTTCCGAGAACTGATCGAGGTTGGGCTCGAAGCTCTGGCCCTGTGCATCCACGGGCGGATGCGCCTCGAGCAGCAACTCGCCGTCGACCCAGGCTATTTTCACCGGCTCATTCACCAGCCGTACCGGCGTGCCGACGGGAATGAGCGGAAACAGCGCGGCCACATCGTCGGGATACATGCGGATGCAGCCGTGAGTCACGGCAAGCCCGACAGCGATGGGATTGTTGGTGCCGTGAATCAGGTATGTACCGTTTCCGGCCGCCAGGCGCATGGCGTACTGCCCCAAAGGATTGTCGGGGCCCGGGCGCACCTGAGCGGGCAATGGATCGCCGGCCTCGGCATGTTCCTTGCGCACCGATTCCGGCGGGTACCAGGTCGGATCTTTCTGCTTTTGAATGACATGTGTGACACCGAGCGGCGTGCGCCAATCCATCTTGCCGATGCTGACCGGATAGGTGATGACCTGGATCGGCTGTCCGCGCTTAGGCTTGGGATAGTAATAGAGGCGATGCTCGGGAAGATTGACGACGATTCCTTCCCGAGGCCCGGGCGGCAGGATGTGCCTCCCCGGAACTACCAGCTGCTTTCCAGCTCCTGGAAGCCAGGGGTCGATGCCGGGATTGACCCGAATCAATTCCTCGGAACCCAAGCTGAACTTCGCGGCCAGATCGTAGAGGGTGTCCTCGTAGACCGTCTCGATGGTCTGGTCTTCGCCCACCACGGTGTCGCCTGGTTTGGCGAGGGTGTAAGTGGTCGCGCGCGCCTGCGGCGCAAGCATCATCGCCAGCAAAATCGCGATGGATGCCGCCGCGACTCTGCGCTCATCGATATGGCCCGGCGCTGCATGGATCATTGAGTATTTCACGCGTTTAGCCTAGCACAGTAGGGATATTGGGCCTGGAATGGGATAATAAATCGGACAGCAAACCACCATGAAGGTTTCTCAAGGGAGTGCCATGTTCAAGGTCATTTTAAGCGCGTTTACGGTACTTGCCCCGATGCTCCTGGCCGCCGCGGTGCATGCGCAAACGCCTCCCGGCATGCCCGCGGAGTGGACCACGCCGATCGCGCCATTTCGCATCGCGGGCAATCTGTACTATGTGGGCAGCAAGGACCTGGCTTCCTACTTGATCGTTACTCCCAAGGGCGACATTCTCATCAACTCGAGTCTCGAGAATTCGGTTCCGCTGATTCGCAGCAGCGTCGAGCAGCTGGGCTTTCGATTCAAGGACATCAAGATTCTGCTCATCAGCCACGCTCATGGCGACCACGACGCCGGGAGTGCGGAAGTCATCAAAGAGACGGGCGCCAAGTACATGGTGATGGACGCAGACGTAGCCGTGGTCGAGAGCGGCGGCGCCAAGGATTTTGCCTATCCCACGATGTTATACCCGCCGGTGAAAGTCGATCGCGTGCTCTACGATGGCGATGAAGTCAACATTGGCAAGACGGTGTTGGTTGCGCACAAGACCTCGGGCCATACCCGCGGATGCACCACGTGGACCTTGCAAGTGAAGCAGGGAGGGCGGCCTCTCAACGTCGTCATCGTCGGCAGCTGGAATGTAAATCCCGGCTTTCGACTGGTGGACCATCCAGGCCAGCCGGCTTCGTATCCCGGCATCGCAGAAGAATACCGGCGCACCTTCAAGGTGTTGAGGGGTTTGCCCTGCGATATTTTCTTGGGAGCCCACGGCTCCTACTTCGATATGCTGGCGAAACTGGACCGGATAAAATCCGGCGCGACCGACAATGTGTGGATAGATCCGCAAGGCTATCAAGCCGCGGTGGCGCAGCACGAGCAGGCCTTCCAGACGGAACTGAAACGCCAGGAGAATGGATCTCCTTGAGCTTGAGTCCCGCGCTATTTATCCTTCGCAGCGGGGCTCTTGCGCTTCAATACCGCCTGACGCAACACGTACTCGATCTGCGCGTTCACACTGCGCAAGTCATCCGCGGCCCATTTCTCCAGATCCCTCCACAGGTCGGGCGGGATCCTGAGGAGAAAGGGCTTGCGCGGTTCCGAGGCCACGATCAGGTGTAGAGGGTGCCGGTATTGATCACCGGCGATGCATCCGAGTTGCCGCAGAGCACGACCAGAAGATTGCTCACCATGGCCGCCTTGCGTTCATCATCGAGCTTAACCACATTTTTCTTGTCCAACTCATCGAGCGCCATGTGCACCATGGTCACCGCATTTTGAACGATGATTTTTCGGGCCGCGATGATGGCTTCCGCCTGTTGCCGTCGCAGCATGGACGGCGCAATTTCCGGCGCGTAGGCCAGGTGAGTCAAGCGCGCATCCTCGACGACCACGCCCGCTTTGCCCAAGCGGACCTGTAGTTCCTCTTTAAGAGCTAGCGCAACTTCGTCCGCGCCGCCGCGCAGCGTGATCTCATGCTCCTCGCCCTGATCGTACGCGTAGCGGCTGGCGATGCTTCGGATCGCCGATTCGCTCTGGATTTCGACGTAGCTGGTGTAGTCCTCGACGTCGAACACCGCCTGCGCAGTATCCTCCACGCGCCATACGACCACCGCGGCGATCTCCACGGGATTGCCGCGCTTGTCGTTGACCTTCAACGCATCGCTGCTGAAGTTATGCGCGCGCAGCGACAGCTTGGTGGTCTGAAACTGCATTCCCAATCCGCCGCCGCGCCGGCTGCTGAGCCTGCCTCGCAGGCCACCTTCGCCGGAGGATTCCTTTTGCGCGGTCATGCCTCGACTTCTCGAATAAAAGGGATTGGCCCAATGGAAGCCCGGCTTTCGAACCGTGCCTCGGTAGGCGCCGAAGAGAATGAGCACGCGCGCTTGATTGGGCTGCAGGGTGAAATAGCCGCCGAGCATCAGGGCTCCCAATAGCGCTATGAGAATGCCGAGCCATTGCAGAGGAGTTGCGGGGGCGGCGAGTCGGCCCAAAATCTCAGCCGCCGCTAACAAGACCACCAAGTTTAGGATCAGCATCGGCCAGCCGCTCCAGGCATTGATGACACGCTCCGAGGCGGCGGATTGCACGGGTTGAATGGGCATGGTCGCTCCTGGCCATTGATATTGAAGTGATATCATAATGAAATCGCGCGACGTCGTCAATTTGCGCATATTGAGACCTGGGCAAGATGTGTGGGTGGCACAGATCACTGCCGCGGGCGACGACCCGACCCCCTGCAATCGCGCCCTAGAAGTCCGCTACAATCGATTCGATGCAGCGAGAACAGATTGTCTTTGTCGGCACCAGCGATCTGTCGGGACATTTTCGCGGCAAGAGTTTTCCCGCCGCCGATCTAGCCTCGAGACTCGAGCGCGGCGTCGGCCTGGCGCCCACGAATATCTTTATCTCAGCCTTCGGCCCCATTCAGATGACCACCTTCGGCACGCAGGGCGAGGTGTTCCTCATCCCCGACGCCTCGACCCGCGTGCTCGTTCCCTTCGAGGGCAGCGCAGCGGAATATTTCTTTTTGGGAGATATCAAGAACCTCGATGGCTCCCCCTGGAGTTTTTGCCCGCGTCAGGTATTGCGCCGCGCCCTCGATGCGCTCAAGTCCGAAAGCGGCCTGGAGCTCTTGGCTACGTTCGAACAGGAGTTTACCTACAGCGGCGGCGGCGCCACGCAGCAGCCCTACGAGCTCGATGGCTATCGCCGCCAGGGCTTGTTCGGCGAAGCGCTGCTGGCCGCGATGCGCCTGGTGGGTGTGGTACCGGATTCGTTCCTGAACGAGTTCGGGATGAAGCAGTTCGAAGTGACCTCGGCACCCGCTCTCGGGATTCGCGCCGCTGACAATGCCGTGATCGTGCGCGAACTTGCCCAGGCCGTGGCCTACCGTCTCGGGCATCGGGTCAGCTTCACGCCGCTTCCAGAGCCCGGCGGCACCAGCAATGGCACGCATATTCATTGGAGCTTTTTGGACCAGGACGAGCGGCCGGTTCTGCGGGATGCGCATCGTCCTTGGGAATTGTCCCTGATCGGCGCTCAATTCATCGCCGGAATACTGCACCATCTGCCCGCCCTGTGCGCCGTGACTGCTCCGTCGCTGCCTTCTTACTATCGCCTGCGGCCGAATCGCTGGGCGCCCGTCAATGCCGATGTGGGACTCTTCGATCGCGGCAGCGCGGTGAGAATCTGTCCGGCGGCCGGCGGCGACCCTCAAGCGCGCGCCCGGCAATTCAATGCGGAATTCAGGGTGGCCGATGCCACCGCGAGTCCCTATCTCGCGCTCGCGATGATGGTTCAAGCCGGGCTCGATGGCATTCGCCATCGCCGGGAGATCGAGGCGGTGACGCCGCGGCCGCTGCCATCACACCTTAGTGAAGCGCTGAACCTGCTCGAGGCGACGCCGGAAGCCTCGGCCTGGCTCGGTGCGGATTTGCTCTCGGCCTACCTTAAGTTCAAGAGGGCAGAGATCAAGGGCCTCGACAACATGGATGAAAATGAAATCTGCCGCCGCTATGCCGAAGTCTACTGAGCCGCTGCTCGGCGCCGGCGAACCCCCGGCCTTCATCGAACTGCAGAAGCTGGGACGGTCGAATTTCGTCATCACGGTGGATCACGCCAGCGCGCGCATTCCGCTGCGGCTGGGAACCTTAGGCTTGCCGCCCGCGGAACTTCAGCGGCACATCGCCTGGGACATCGGCGCGCTGGGCGTGGCGCGGCGCGTGGCTGAAGCGCTCGATGCGCCATTGATCGCGCAGAACTATTCCCGGCTGGTCATCGACTGCAATCGCGATCCCAAGGTCGAATCCTCGATACCTCTCATCAGCGAATCAAGCGAAATACCGGGCAATATGAACTTGAGCGAAGCGGAAATTCTCCGCCGCCGCGCCGAGATCTTCGATCCCTATCATCGCAGGATTCGCGAGTTGCTCGATGAAAGATTGGCGGCGGGACGCCTCACCATTCTGGTGGCTCAGCACAGCATGACCGATGTCTACAAGGGCGTGCGCCGCGAGATGCACGCGGCCATTCTGTACAACCGCGACCGGCGCTTTGCCGGTTTGGTGCTCGATGCGCTGCGGCGGGATGCGGCTTTGGTCGTCGGCGACAACGAACCCTACTTCGTCAGCGACGACACGGACTACACCGTCCCCCGCCATGGCGAACAACGCAGCCTGCCGCACGTGGAAATAGAAATCCGCCAGGATCTGATCGGCAATGAGGCCGGGCAAAGCCAATGGGGGGCTCGTATCAGCGACGTCCTGCAACAGGCCGAGAAACTTTTCTTAGGAAAACCCTAAATGACCCAACCCTTGAGCCGCGAGGTCGAGATCGAACCGAAGCACACGGCGCTGCTGTTCATCGATGTGCAAAAATTCAATTGCAGCTGGGACGGCAGCGAGTACGCGCAGTTCAGCGCCGCCGAGAAAGAGCAGCGCTACGGCTATTTCTTTCGGACCCTGAAAGACAGCGCGCTGCCCAACATGGTGCTTCTGCAGCGTGCCTGCCGGGGTGCCGGCATCGAGGTGACCTACACCGTGGTCGAAAGTATGACGGCCGACGGCCGCGATCGCTCGCTCGACTACAAGATCACCGGCTTTCACGTGCCCAAGGGCTCCGCCGATGCGAAGATGCCGGATGAGTTGGCGCCGAGCGGCGATGAAATGGTATTTCCGAAGACTTCATCCTCGGTGTTCATTTCCACCAACATCGATTATGTGCTGCGTAATCTCGGCACCAAGTACTTGATCATCGCCGGATGTCTGACCGATCAATGCGTGGACTCCGCCGTTCGCGATGCCTGCGACTTAGGATACTTGGTGACGGTGCCCACCGATGCCTGCCTGACTCTCTCGGCCGAGCGGCACGAATGGTCATTGCGCAACAATCGCGGCTACTGCCGCCAGTTGACCACGCGGGATCTGCTCGCCGAGATCGAACGGCTCGCCCGCTAGGGAAGCTCTGCACTAGCGGATCATCTCCTTATAAGCGTGCCAGGTCGCGTGGCCCAGGAGCGGCGCAATGATCAGCAGGCCGGCGAGCAGCGGCGCGTAGCCGATGACGGTCAGCACCAGGATCAATGCGCTCCACAGAATCATGGCGGGAATGTTGGAGAACACGGCCTTGACGCTCGCGCCCATCGCCTGCGCGGCATTGGCATGCCGGTCGATCATGAGTGGAATCGCCACCACCGATACGGAAAACACCGCGGCCGCCAGCACGCCGCCGACCGCAATGTATGCCAGGACCTGCATGCGATTTGCCGATTCGATGAAGCCGCGGTACACGCTATCGGCGATATTGGGCGCGGCGATGTGAAGTACCGTGCCCAGCATGAGCGCGGAAATCCCAAACCAGCAAATCGCGCAAATGGCGAGGATCACGCCGAACTCGAACAGCGCTGTCGGGTTGCGGCCGAAGCCGTCCAAGGACTCGTCGAAGTTGGCCGACAGTCCCTGCGTATGGCGGCGCGACATTTCGCAAAAGCCCGCGGACATCAAAGGCCCGACCAGCAGGAAGCCGGAAATGGCGGCGGCGATGAAGTAGGGGTGAGTACCGCAGAACACCAACAGTGTCCAACCCATCGCAACGATGAGCGCCCCGTAGCCCAGGCTCGCTCCCCAGTGCCGGCGCATATCGCGCCATCCGCGGAAGAGCCATACCAGCGGCCGGTAAACCGCCACGTGCATGACCTCCAGATGCAGGGTCTGATCTTCGCCGGAAACCAGTGTGGTGCTCATGGTAACCCTCCGACTATGGATAGCGCCGATCGATTCGCACCGAGTAGTCTAGTCCCATTTCAGCGCGCAACGAAGCGGGATTCAGGGGTGAATTCATGACACGGGAAGGTGATTCGCTACTGCAGCGCGATGCCAAGGTCATCGCCAACATCGGGCGTCTGCGCTTCTCGCCTTTGGCCATCACCGGCGGCCGCGGCAACCGGCTGATCGAGGAGGGCGGGCGGCAGTTGCTCGATCTTTCCGCCTCTTTCGGCCCCGCCATCGCAGGCTACAGTCATCCGGCGATCGGTGCGGCGGTAAGCGCGGCCTGCGCCAGCATGGCGGGGGCGAGCTTGCTGAGCTTTCCCAACGAGAATGCGGTCGCCTTGGCCGAGGAACTCATGCGCCTGACCCCGGGATCCGCCGCGCGGCGGGTGTGGTTCGGACATTCGGGCTCGGATGCCAATGACTGCGCCATGCGCGTGGTGCAGGCCGCGACCGGCCGCTCGCGCTTCATTTCCTTCATCGGCTCCTATCACGGCAACCTGTCCGGGTCCATGAGCATCAGCGGCCACACCGCGATGACTCACACCTTGCCGCGGGCCGGCCTGCTGCTCCTTCCCTATCCGGACCGCTACCGCTGCACCTTCAGCGCGGAGGAAGTGCTGAAGCTTCTGGATCATCAATTCGCCACCAGCTGCCCGCCGGCCCAGGTGGCCGCCATTTTCATCGAGCCGTTGATGTCCGACGGCGGCCTCATCGTTCCGCCGCCGGGATTCTTGCGGGCGATTCAAGAGCGCTGCAAACGGCATGGAATCCAGATCATCGTGGACGAGGTGAAGGTGGGCCTCGCGCGAAGCGGGAGGCTGCATTGCTTCGAGCATGAAGAGCTGCAGCCCGACTTGATCGTGTTCGGCAAGGCCTTGGGAGGCGGGCTGCCGCTGTCGGCGCTCATCGGCCCGCAGCACATCATGGACCATGCGCCGGCCTTCGCCCTGCAGACCACCGCGGGCAACCCGGTTTGCACCGCGGCGGGCCGAGCGGTGCTTGAGGTCATTGCCGCGGAAGGACTGATCGAGCGCGCGAATCGCATCGGTGCACGATTGACGGCGGGCCTGCGCGAATTGAGTGCGCGGCATCCTTTCATCGGCGATGTGCGCGGCCGCGGCCTGGCGATCGGCGTCGATTTGGTGAGCGATCACAAAACGCGTGAGCCGGTGCCGGTGGCGACGACGGCGAAAATCATTTACCGCGCCTATCAGCTCGGAGCCGTATTCTTCTATGTCGGATTGCGCGGCAATGTGCTGGAATTCACGCCACCGCTCACGCTCAGTGAAGCTGAAGCGGACGAGGGCATCGCCATCATCGATCAGGCCATGACCGATGTGAACAATGGCCTGGTAGCGGACGCGGACGTGGCGCCTTATATGATGTGGTGAGCAAATGGCAGGATTGATTGCGCGATTGAGTCTGCCGGAAGCCGTCGGCCTGTCGCTCTCCATCATCTGTCCGTCGGTTACCGCGGCATTCAATGTCACGCTGGTGGCACAGGCCACGGGGCAGGCGGCGCCGCTGGCGTTCGCCATTGGGACGGTGGCGATGGCGTTGATCGCACTCTCGTTCACTGCCTTCACCCACCGGGTCGCACATGCGGGTTCCGCCTATGCCTACATCGCCCATACCTTCGGCAATCGCATGGGATTCACCGCCGGCTGCGCGCTGCTGCTGACCTACCTGGCCTTTTCCACCGCGCAAGCCGCGCTGGTCGGCAATTTCGCCGCGGCCGCCTTCACGGGGTTCGGCGTGGACATCGGCAAATGGTGGATCCCGATAGGCGGCGCATCGCTGCTCTTGGCCTGGTGGCTGGCGTTTCGCGACATGCGCCTCGCGGGCCGCTTGATGCTGGGACTGGAGTTGCTCGCCATCATCGTGATCGTTGCTCTGTGCATCGGCATTTTGGTGCAGGTGCATCCGAGCATCGAGACCACCGCGGCGACTTTCCGGCCCGCACCAGAGTACAACGGCTGGGCGGGCTTGGGCTTCGGCATGGTGTTCAGCATCTTGAGCTTTGCGGGTTTCGAAGGCGCCGCCACCTTGGGCGAGGAAACGCACAATCCCCGGCGCAACATTCCCATCGCCCTGCTGGGCACGGTGTTCGGCTCCGGACTCTTCTTTGTGTTCGTGGCTTATTGCGAGGTGATCGGCTTCGGATCCGACGGCATCAAGGATTTGGCCAAGTCCAACGCGCCACTCAACGATCTGGCGCTGCGTTATGCCTCGCCGCAACTCGCCATTGCCCTCGATGTGGCCGCTGCCGCGAGCTGCTTCTCGGGCGTGCTCGGGGGGTTGGCAGCGGCGGGTCGCGTGCTATTTGCGATCGGCCGTGGCGGCTTGTCGCCAACCCTCGCGCAAGTGCATCGCGTGCACGGCACACCGGCCCCGGCCCTGGCGCTCGCGGCGATATTGATGATGGTCCCGTTCATTCTGTGGGCGCCGTTTGTCGGCGCCGGCAATTACTACGCCTATACCAGCACCGTCGGCGTGCTGGTGCTCATTCTGGTCTACATCGGCGTGGGCGGCGCGGAAATGCGCGAAGCCTGGCTTGAAGGGCGCTACTCGTGGTCGGCGGTGTGCGTGCTCGGACCCATTCTGCTGTTCTGGGTGCTGTATCGAAATATCTATCCCGTGCCGGAATTCCCCAACAACTTGTGGCCCTATGTAGCATTGGCGTGGGTCATTGCCGCATGGGCGCTCACGCGCTGGCGCCCCGCCGTTACCCGCGCGCCGCTAGCCGACGTGGTCTAGGGGCCATATCAGAACTTAAAGTTCACCTGCGTCCCGAATGTGCGCGGCTGATTGGTCGTGTAGCGCGTCAATGCCGGAATGTTGAACTGGAAACTGGTGTTGTTGGCCGTCAATTCCGCAATCTTATTGGTGAGATTATCGACGAACAAGTTGGCCGACCATCTGTCCGTGGACAAGGTCAGGCGCGCGTTCGCGATGGCGTATGACGGCAACGGGATGCCGAAATAAAACGCCTCATCGTAGGACGGGCCGACATAATTGTCGGCGATACGGCCGGTCAGCGTGTAGTCGTTGAAAATCTTCGTCGTGTAGGTAAGCGCGAGACTTGCGGTGTCCTTGGGTACGTTCAGGATGGGCGCCGTGCAAGTGCTGGCGTTTCCGCAATACGGAGTGCCATTGGGGTTGTAGGCGATGGTCGTCAGGAAATTCAAGAAAGTCGCATTCGGCTGCGTCAGGCGCGCGTCCGTGTAGGTGTAGGAGGCCGAAATGAACCAGTCGCTCGACAGCTTCGCGTTGATCTCGAGCTCCGGCCCGAAGGATCGGCCGTTACCCGCGTTGTCCAGATACTCGTAGCCGCAGCTGATCAGCAGCGTCTGCTGGACCCCGGTCCACTTGATGTAGTAAAAATCGCTGTTGATGGTGAGCCAGTTGTCGAACATTCTGGCCTTCTCGCCGATTTCGTAGTTCCAGACACTGTCCGATCCGAACGAACTGGGCGCGCCGGAGTTGCAATAGAGAGGCGGAGTATTCGGGATCGGCAGGATCTGATTGGCGCCGCCCGGTCTGAATCCCTTGGCCGCGGAAACGTAGGTCGTCAAGTCGGCATTAGGGCTGTACGACAAATTGACGCGCGGATTGTAGCCGTTGTTCGAGGCCGACGTCCGGGAGGGGTCGGGCACGCCGCTCGGTGCATCAGCGCCGATTTCATTTTGTACCTGCGAGCTCTGATAGCGGTACCAGCGCAGGCCGGCGGATAGTTTCAAGGAATCGGTGATCTTGAAGGAGCCATCCGCGAACAACGCGTATTGATCCACGTGATACTGGTTGTACGACTGATAGACGATGCCCGTGGGATTTCCGGGACCCGCGAAGAAGTCATTGGCGCCGTACTCATTCCAAAGAGAGTGCAAATCGCTGAAAAAGGCGCCGCCCACCCAGTGCAGCGGACCGTCGCCGCGCGAATTTAGGCGCAGCTCCTGGCTGAATTGCTGGCTGTTATCGGTCTCAGAGTAGGGAACGGCCACGAACGGGTAGATACCGTTCTCATAAGAGGCCGATTCCGAGGCGTCCTGAAGCTGGTGCTCCTGGCGCTGCCAGTAGGCTGTGGCGCTGGTCAGATCGGCAAAGCCGAGATTCAATACCGCTACGTTGCTGTAGATGTGGATGGTGTCGGCGATGGGCTCCGGGATATCGAAGGCTTCGTAGTGGGCCATATAGGAGGCTCCGGGCGGCGAATCAAAAAGATCGTAGCCGCCCATCACCAAGCGCTGGTAGAAAAACATCGTGGTGTTGGAAATTTCGTCATTGGGCTGAAACAGCAGGCTGGCGCGCCCGCCATAGACATCTTCCGTGTTGACATTGGTGGCCACGTTGGTGACCGGAGCATCGAGCACATTGGGCGTGCGAAGCACCGGCGGCGGAAAGCCGGGCGCCGTCGGCAGATCTTCCGGAAACGGACTGACGGTGATGCGATCGATCCATCCGCTGCGGTAGTTGTCCGTTCCCACGACCCGCAACGCGAGCATGTTGCCGAAGGGCACATTCAGCATGAAGCTGCCGCCGCCGTTGCCGCTGCCGCCTTCTGTGTCGGACAAGGTGCCTTGGAAAGACCCTTCGTAGGTATCGAGCTTGGGTTGATTGGTCACGAGCTTGACCGTGCCGCCCATGGAGCCCGAGCCGTACAAGGTGCCCTGCGGACCGCGCAGCACTTCGACGCGATCGAGATCGTAAAGATCGGGATCGATGACGATCTTTCCGGACTGCGATACCGCGGGCGGCGATAGCGGAATTTCGTCCATGTAGAACCCCACCGTCGGCGCCGCGCCGCCATTGGAAGCGAGGCCGCGTGCCTCGAATTCGGTCAATCCGGGTCCGGCCGATCGCATGGATAGTCCCGGCACTTGAAGGACGATGTCCTCCATCGACGTGATGCCCTGAGCGATCAACTGATCTCCGGTCAACGCCGACATGCTGATGGGCGTGTTCTGAATGGTGGAATTGTATTTCTCGGCCGTCACGGTGATTTCTTCGAGACCGCCGGCGGTATCGGCGGCATCGCTGGCCGCTGCCAGGGCCGCCCAAGCGTGGGTGCTCCAGATCGCAGTCGTGAGAAGGGCAACGCATAGCACCGGAGTCAGTCGGATTGATTTCATGAAGCCGCACCCCTTTTATTGTGTTGTCGGAGATAAGCTGCAAGGAACGTACCAGGCAATGCAGGTTATGTGCGCGCAAGCAACACACCGCAAGCCACTGAGCCGGTTAGCAGAGATGTCGTGCGCCGCCGCTGCAGCGGGCAATCCCTGCTCCATATTTGCGCATGGGAGTGTGTAACGTGCACCAATCTGAACATGCTATGGGAGTTCAGCGGGTACGAATTGAGCAGGCGGGGCCTCGGAACGGCCCTGCAACCCATTGTCTGACAGCGGGTGTGGCCTAAGCCCTAGTTCGGCGATCCGCCCCATAGGCGATCATGTAGGCATGATGAATCCTCATTCCACGAGCATTGCTGCAATCCTTGTCGCCTCGGTGTTCTATGCCGCCACAGTCGGGTTTGCAGTGACGCCAGATGTCGGCACATCGGGGAACGCGCCAACGGATCAGAAACCCACCGATCAAACACCGTCGCCGAAAGCTAAACCGCCGCTTGACCGCACCGGCAAGAAGCGCATTGGCAAGGCATCTTTTTACGCGAAGAAATTCTCCGGCCGAAAAATGGCGGATGGCAACATCATGGAACTGCATGACAACAATGCCGCGAGCAAGACGTTGCCCTTGGGTACCATTGCCAAAGTGACCAATCTCGACAACGGCAAGAGCGCGGTGGTCACCATTGAGGATCGCGGTCCCTATGTCGACGGCCGCATCGTCGATCTGTCGCCCGCCACTGCCGACAAGATCGGGATCAGCAAGGGCCAGGGCGTGGCCAAGGTGGCGGTGGCTCCCATCGCCGTGCCATTGCCCGATGGCAGTACCAAGCTCGGGGTCGCCGCCAATCCCAAGCTGGCGAGCGATACCAGGACGGATAAGCAGTCCGACCATTAGGGGTGCAACACTCGGCGCAAATCCCCGGCATCTGGATATAATTAGGAAGTGCAGCAACGCAGCACCGAATTAAATCCAACGCCGAGGCCGCCAAGTCGCTTTTCTTCGGCGCTGCTCGGCCTGCCCATGCTGCTGCTGACGAGCGCTGTCTTTGCGCAGGCGCCGGCTTCTAATCGAACTCATTCGACCGATGAGCGGCTGCCGAAGACCGTCGTGCCGCTGCACTACGATCTTCAGTTGCACCCGGACGCCGCTAAGCTGCTGTTTTCCGCAGAGGCAAGTATCGAGCTGCGCGTGGACGCTGCCGTCACGGCCGTGGTATTGAACGCCAAGGAACTGGCCTTCGATTCCGCACAGCTCGATGGCGACCGCAAGGCCGACATCACTCTCGATGCAAAACTCGAGCAGGCGAGCCTGCGCTTTGCAGGCGGGGTATCGCCGGGATCGCATAAGCTTCTCATTCGCTATCACGGAGCGATTTCCCGCAGCACGCTGGGATTTTTCGCCATGGACTATGAGTCGGCGTCCGGCCCCCACCGCACCTTGGCAACCAATTTCGAACCTGCCTCCGAACGTGCGCTGATGCCCTCGTGGGATGAGCCTGCCTTCAAGGCTACATTTCAAGTGACGGTCGATGCACCGGCCGACCTCATGGCCGTGAGCAACATGCCGGTCGAGTCCGAGACCCCGGTGGGCCAGGGGCTGAAGCGCGTGCGCTTCGTCATGACGCCAAAGATGTCCACGTATCTCCTGTTTCTCGCGATCGGCGATTACCAGCGCATCGCCGAGAGCATCGATGGCATCACGGTCGGTGTGGTGGTTGCGAAGGGCGATGAGGAGCGGGGCCGCTACGCACTCAGTCAAGCCACGCGGTTGATGCACTATTACAACGACTATTTTGGGGTGCGCTATCTGCTGCCCAAGCTTGATTTGGTGGCGGCGCCCGGTGAAATCGAGGGTGGCTCGATGGAGAACTGGGGTTCAATTTTCTATTCGCAGAAGCACCTCCTGTTCGATCCCAAAACTTCCACCGAGGCGGATCGGCGCGAGGTCTTCGCGGTGGTCGCGCACGAAATGTCGCATCAATGGTTCGGTGATTTGGTGACCATGAGCTGGTGGGATAACCTGTGGCTGAACGAGGGTTTCGCCCGATGGATGGAAACCAAGGCGAACGACGCATTGCACCCGGATTGGGAAATCGGCTTGGTGGATTTGTCGACCACGGAGCGGGGTATGCGCGCGGACTCGAAGCCATCCACCCACCCGGTCGAACAACCGGTCGCATCGGCGGCCGAAGCGGAACTCGCATTCGACGAGATCACCTATGACAAGGGCTCCGCGGTCATCGGAATGTTGGAGGACTATGTCGGGGCAGATCCGTTTCGCGATGGCGTGCGCAGCTACATGCACGAGCATGCCTTTGGCAATACAGCTAGTTCGGATCTTTGGCAAGCCGTGCAGAAGGCCTCGGGGAAGCCGGTCGTGGGTATCGCCGCGGACTTTACCAAGAGACCCGGATTGCCTCTGCTCACGGTAGAGCCGCAGCGGCGAGAATCCAGCGGCAGTCCTGCAAAGCTCTTTCAAAGCCGCTTCTTCGAGGCCCACGCCAGCGGGGATATCGAGCAGCCGGTGATTGCATGGCGAGTGCCGCTTGCCTTCAATTCCGCAGGTTCGGGAACGCGACAGACGACCGTGCTGGATACGAAGCACGCCACCGTCTCGTTCAGCGGAGCGGGGCCGCTGGTCATGAATGCGGGACGCAAGGGCTACGTTCGAGTGCGTTATGCGCCTGCGCTGTTCGATGAGCTGGTATCCCACCTCGGTGCGCTGGCACCGGCCGACCAGACGGCCCTATTGCTGGACGCATGGGCGCTCGGACAATCCCAGTATGCGCCAGTCACCAATTTACCGGCGCTGATCGATGCCTTGCCCCCCGATGCGGATCCTGTGGTCTGGTATCGCGTCGTGCGCATTTTGCAATCGATTGATCTTTTATATAGTGGGCTGCCAAGCCAGGCGGCTTTCCGCGAGTGGGCGCGCTCGCGGCTTGTGCCCATTGCCGCACGGATTGGTTGGGATGGCGTGCGCGGCGAAGCTCCCACCGTGGATCTGCTGCGAATGCCGCTGATGGAAATGCTCGGCCGCCTGGGCGACCCGAACGTCATTGCCGAAGCTCGCCGGCGCGATGCCGCAGATCCGGCCACGCAGACGCCTGAAGTTCGGCGAGGCGCACGCGAGATCGTCGCTCGGAACGCTGATGCGGAGACATTCAAGCGGTTGTTGGAGAGGCTGCACGCCGCCCAGGATCCGCTGGAGAAGCAGAATTTGCTCGAGGCCATCACCCAGGTTGCCGATCCCGCGCTGGCGCTTGAGCTTCTGGGAGTCATCGTGGGTCCCGACGCGCCGGCCGGTTCGATGCCTGACCTGCTGGTCGACATTGCGCAGCTGCATCCGGATTTGACGTGGCGCTTCATTATTTCTCACGTTGATGCACCCGGATTCCCCATGGATCGCTCCACCCGGATGGTAGTGATTCCCTTGATCCCGGCAACCTCCTGGGACTTGCGGCGCGTCCAAGAACTGCGAGACTATGCCTCAGTGCATCTGCCGCCGGAGGCCGCCCGCTCCGTCAAGGAGGCTGTGGCGCAAATCGAACTGAATGCACGCGTGCGCAGTGTGGAATTGCCGCAGATCGACGCGTGGCTGCGCGCCGCGCACCACTGACGGATTTATCCCACCGCAGGCGTTTCGCCGCGCAGCACCTTGAGGAATCGCGCCCGCTCGATGTTTCCGCCGCTCAATACCACGGCAACATTTTTGTTGGCCATGCGCTGCCGATCTTGCAGCAACGCCGCCAACGGAACCGCGCCCGCACCTTCCGCCACCTGATGGGCGTCGTCGAAATAAATACGCATCGCCTCGGCGATTTGATCCTCCCCCACCTCCACCCAGCGGGATACGCCGCGGCGGATCAGCTCAACGGCCTGCGCATTGGGTTCTCGAGTGGCGAGGCCGTCGGCGAAGGTGGGCGCGGACGCTGAAGGAACGGGCTTTCCGGCGGCAAAGGAGTGTGCGTTGGCGGGCGCCTTGAGCGCGCCCACGCCCACGATCTCAGTCTTCAGTCCCAAAAGATCGCGCACCGCGATCAATCCGCAAATCCCGGAGCCCATGCCCATACCCACATACACCGCGTCCAGATCGCCGCCCTCGCGAAACAGTTCCAGCGCGTAACTGGCGACGCCGGCGATCAAGTCCCGATGAAAGGACGGGATGAAGTGCAGTCCCTGCTCGGCCGCCACGCGAAAGGCTTCGTGTTTCGATTCATCGAAATCCCGTCCAAATTCCACCACGCGGGCGCCGAAGGCCGCGATGGCGGAATTCTGATCGGGAGAATTGCCGATCGGGACATAAATGGTGGCCGGCACGCCGGCGCGCGCCGCGGAAAACGCGATCGACTGGCCATGATTGCCACGGGTCGCGGAGATCACGCCAGCAATGCTCGGCTGCTCACGGCACAGCCGGTCAAGATAAACAATGCCGCCTCGAACCTTGAATGCGCCGGTCGGGGTTTGATTTTCATGTTTCACCCGCACGGTGCAGCCGGCGCGATGGCGCAGTTTCGGCCAGGCGTAGAGCGGCGTCGGCGGCATGACGCGGTAGACCAATTCCGCGGCGCTTTGCAGCTCATTCATATCGAAAGGAACCATGGGCTCGGGCACGACTCTCCTTCAGTGGCAGCAGCCACGCTGCTGCTGAATGGGCGGGCAGGCGACGGAGCCGTAGGAGCAGAAAACGCAGCAATCGCCGGCTTTGGGTTTAAGCACTGTCTTGCAGTGTGTGCATTCGTAAAAATACTGACAGGCGTCGGTGGGCATGGTTTCCGCACGCGTCTCACCGCAGCTGGGGCAGGTAATGATTGACTGCAATAGGACATTGGTCACGTTCTTCAGCGTCCCCGCTGCAAAAGAGATTGCTAGACTACATCGGCTTAGTCGGTGAGGAAAACTTAAGTGCATCAGCCTGGGCAATCTCTATTTCGTGTGTTCTGGGGCGCCGGCCTGGCACTGGCTCTCGCTTCGGGCGCGTCGCTGTCCTTGGCCGCCTCCCGGGCCGAGGTGCTGGAACCGCAGACGCCGAGCGCATTCCTACCCGGCGGCATGCTCGGCATCCAGCTTGGCGGATCGTGGGAAGAGAGCAAGCGAAACCCTTCCTTCCGGCAACTGGCGTGTCAGACCGTCGAGGACGCGAACGAGGTGGACGAGGTCTGCTTCTTCAGGGCCGCGACGACCAGCCGCGTGGCGGGCGCGGCCATCCGTGACGGATTCATTGCGCGCAAGGGCGATCACGTGGTGCTGGTGGGCACCGGCATCTCCATCAAGAATGCGGACGACCCCTTGGCCGAAGCCGTGGTGCAAAGCTTCCAGGCGCAGATCCATGCCGCGTTTCAGCATACCGGTGACAATGTCTTGTTCGTCAAGCTTCCCAAGACCGGCATGTCGCCCGACGAGCTTCTCGGTTTTTCCCGCACGGCGCCAGTATTGCTGGTGCAGCTGGAGTCCAAGTCCAACGAACTTGCGGTGCTGTATGGGTACCTGGCTCCGGTCAACGCGTTTGGCGCACTGACTGCCGATTAGTTTATCCTCGGGTCCGAGGATGGCAAATAAGGGCTCTGAAAATGCGGATTGCGGCGCGTCGTCGTTGCGGATTGCATGCTTACGGATGGTTCGGATTTGCGGCGCTGATGGCGAGTCTTTCGGCTCACAGCGCCGAGCAGCCGATGCTGCGCGACATCGCCCTGGCACCCGATCCCAAAGAACTTCAGGCGACCATTCAGGCCCTGGTCGGATTCGGCACCCGGCACTCGCTCTCCGACACGGCATCGCCGAAGCGCGGCATCGGCGCCGCGCGCCGCTGGGTGCAAACCCGATTCGAACAAATCGGACGCGACTGCGGCGGGTGCCTCGCGATCGTGACTCCCTCGCAGACTTTCACCGGCGCCCGAGTGCCCAACCCCACCACGATCGTCGATGTGGTGGCGATTCAAACCGGCAGCACGGATCCGTCGCGCGTGATTGTATTGACCGGACACATCGATTCCCGCGTGACCGATCCCTTGAACGCCAAATCGGATGCGCCCGGCGCCGATGACGATGCCTCCGGAGTCGCGCTGGTCATCGAAGCGGCGCGAATCTTGAGCCGGTACCATTTTCCAGCAACCATTGTCTACGGCGTGTTGTCGGGCGAGGAGCAGGGTCTGTACGGCGGCAAGGTGCTGGCCGAGTATGCCAAGGCGCAGGGCTGGCGGCTCGAGGCCGACCTCAACAACGACATCGTCGGCGGAACCCACGGGCAGAACGGCGTCAATGATGACACGCGGCTGCGCCTGTTCTCGGAAGGGATTCGCGACACGGAAACGCCCGAGGATGCCAAGCAGCGTCGATTCGAGGGCGGCGAAAATGACTCTGCATCGCGCAATGTCGCCCGTTACGCCAAGTCGTTGGCGGAAACGTATCTGCCCAACTGGACCGTCGCCTTGGTGTACCGGCTGGACCGGTTCGGCCGCGGCGGCGATCATTCGGCCTTCAACGCGCTGGGTTTTCCGGCCGTGAGATTCACGGAAAACTCAGAAAACTATCGGCGCCAGCATCAGGACGTGCGCATGGAAGGCGGCGTCGAATACGGCGACACCATCGCCTACGTCGATTTTCCCTACCTCGCCAAGGTTACGGCCACCAATGCCATCACCGCCGCGTCGATGGCCTCGGCGCCGCCGCCGCCCGCGAACGTCAAGATCAGCGGTGCGGTCACGAGCGATACGACTCTCTCGTGGGCGGCGGCACCCGGCTCGTCCGCCGCGGCGTACCGCGTTCACTGGCGCGACACCTCAGAATCCGCCTGGACGCACGCACGCGACGCCGGAACGGCCCAATCCCTGACGCTCGCGAATGTGGCCATCGATGATTTTGCCTTTGGCGTCGCCAGCGTCTCCGCGGATGGCTTTGAAAGCCCCGTGGTTTTTCCCGGCGCCGCCGGCGCGTTCTGGCGCTGAGCAAAAAAACAATGATGAAAAAACAATTGGCGCTTGCTGCCGGGTTCTTGCTGCTGTCTGGGGCGGTTTGCGCGGCGGCGGCGTCAGAAGCGAGCTACTACCCCTTGTCCATCACGCGCGGCTCGCGCTTGATGATCGCGGCATCCATCAACGGTCACCCCGTCAAAGCGGTATTGGATTCGGCGGCCGAGGCGACGCTGGTCGATCGCGACTTCGCGGCAAAGCTGAATCTCAAGAGCAGCTCGACGGTCGCGGGACAGGGCTCGGGCAATGGCTCATTCGAGACGGGCCTCGCGAACGGCGTACAACTCGGCGCGCTTGGGCTGACGCTTCCGGACCAGACGGTCGCAATTGTCGATTTGTCGGACGTCGGGCAGAGGCTGTTCGCGTCCAAGCTCGATGTGATTTTGGGGAGGGAAATTTTCGATGCGGCGCGCCTGCACATCGACATCGATGCGCATCGCATTCAAGTCGTGGGAAGCGGCCGCGAACCGGCCGGCGTCCGCCTGGAACTGATTACCGAACATGGTGTTGAAACCGTGCCGGTGCGAGTGGAGGGTGGAGAACCGGTGCGGGCTACCTTTGATCTTGGCAATGGTTCGAACGTCTTGATTGGATCGGCTTTCGCACAGCGATTGCATTTGTTGACCTATGGACGGAAGGTCACAACGAAAAGCGGCGGCGGCTTGGGCGGCGCGACTCTGCGCCAGATCGTCACGCTGCGCACTCTTGAAGTCGCCGGCCGCACCTTCACCGACGTGAGCGCGGCCATCGATGCGCAGCCAAGCGCGTCCGATGTCAACATTGGCGTGAACATCCTGCGCCACTTCGCCATCACCACCGACTTTGCGAATCACGCGGTGTGGCTGGCGCCTCGCCGGCCTTGAGAGCCTAGTGTTGGGGGCTTGATAAAGTCCCCTTCGCCTGCGCGATGGGAAGCAGGGTCGGATAGAACTGCACGAAGGTGGTGTCCACGGCCGCGTGAGCGGCGTGGCATGAATAGCAGTCCAGGGTTCGCGGCAGCATTTTTGCGCTCTTCGAATCTCCAAACGCAAAAAATGCCCATTGGCCCTCGAAGCGCGCGGCATCTTTCACATGCACCTCGATTCCCATGACTTCGGTGCCTTGATAGTTGCCGCCCTTATTGATCGATCCTCGGTCTTGCGCGCCGCGCGCTTCGAGCACGAGCATGGTTTTATCGGGCCAGGTGCCCGTTTGCAGAAAACTCTTGTAAGCGCCCGGTTCGACGAATACGTTGTCGAACATGTGGTGATCGACATCCGTTCGCGCCGCGTAGCTCATGTCGAAGCCGGAACTCAAGTACACCCACGTACGGTAATCCTCGGGCAAAGTCAGCTGGCCATCGGTCGTATAGGCCGGGCCGCGAATTTGCGCGCTTGGCGATTCGCCGGGCGCGATGGAGAAGGACAGCAGCAGGGCGCTCAACGAGGCAATGGTTTTGATGTTCATGGCAGCAGTATCGCGGTGTTTTGCCCGCGCCGCCATGGCGCTCACTGCAGCGGCGCGGCTGTTCGCTGCATTATCGGGCCGGGGCCTTCAGCCCTGGAGTAGGATTCGTCGCCATGCATGCACACTCGCCAAGTTTGCCGCCGCGCCGCTGGATTTGGATTGCGGCGACCTGGACGGGCGTGGGCCTCATCGATGCCACGCAAAACGTATTCGCCATGCGCTCCGAGGGCATGCACCACGCATGGGTGAAGCTCTTCATCACGCTCACGCTGCAGTGGCTGCCGTGGGCGCTGGCGACCCCGCTCGTGATTGAGCTCGGGCGCCGCCATCCGCCGAGCGCGAAACCGTCGACCTGGCTTACGCACCTGTGTGCCGCGGCCGGCATTGCCGCGATTGCCGCGGCGTGGCTGGCGCTGCTCGAGCTGCTGCTGCAGCCGTGGCTGCCAATGGAGGCCGCCAGCTCCTTTCTCGAGATCTTGCGGTACAAGCTATACTCGAATTCACTCGCCTCGCTGATCTTGTATTGCTTCATTCTGGCGATCGGCTTCGCGCTCGATTCCAGGGGGCGGCTGGCGATGCAACAGGCGGAAGCGGCGCGGCTCAACGAACAGCTCTCGATCGCGCACTTGAGCGCACTGCGCCAGCAAATCGAACCGCACTTCATCTTCAATGCGCTGAATGCCGTCGTCGCGCTGGTTCGCGAGAACCGAAAAGAAGCCGCCGTCAACATGATCGTGGCGTTGAGCGATTTCTTGAGAAGGGTCGCCAAGGATTTCAAGGATCAGCAGGTGCCGCTGGGGCAGGAAGTGGAGTTTCTCGAGAAATATCTGGACATTCAAAAGGCGCGATACGCGGAACGCCTGCGCGTCAGCCTGCAAGTGCCCGATACACTGCGCAACGCGCGGGTGCCGAGCTTGATCCTGCAGCCCTTGGTGGAAAACGCCATCAAGCACGGCATCGAAAAGCGCGCTCTGGGAGGCGCCGTGAACATTGCCGCCGCCTCAGCCGATGACAGGCTTGAATTGACGGTCTACAACGAGGGACCGGTGCTCGATGAGAAGCTGCTCGCATGGCAGGGGCAGCATCTGGGCGGCATCGGGTTGTCGAATTTGCGCACGCGCCTGACGCTCCTGTACGGCAGCGATTTTGACTTGAGCCTGAAAAATCACGGCGCCGGTGTACAGGTATCGGTCTCATTGCCCTACCGGGAGGGCGGATGATGCCGGCCAAGAGCTGCCGCCCCATTCGCGCGCTCGTCGTGGATGATGAGCCATTGGCGCGCAGCAATTTGAGCGTGCTGCTGCGCCAAGATGCGGACGTGGAATCGGTGAAGGAATGCGGATCGGGCGCCGAAGCCGTTGAAGAGATTCGCAGCATGCGGCCGGACCTGGTTTTTCTCGACGTGCAAATGCCGGAATGCGGCGGGTTCGATGTGGTGCGCATGCTCGAGGATGCGGTGCTGCCCGTCGTGGTCTTCGTCACCGCCTACGATGAATATGCGCTGCGCGCATTCGATGCCGGCGCGCTCGATTATCTGTTGAAGCCCTTCGACGACTCGCGCTTTCTGCTGGCGATGCAGCGCGCGAAGGAAAAAATCGCGCTGAAAGAAACCGCCGCGCAACAAGAAGCGCAGCTGCAGGCGCAGCGAATCGCCATCCGCAGCGCGGGGCATGTCACGTACGTGCAGTCATCCGACATCGACTGGGTGGAGGCGGCGGATTACTACGTGATCCTGCATGTGGGCGCGAAATCGCACCTGCTGCGCCGGAGCATCGCGGACTTGCAAAGGCAGTTGGATCCCACTGTCTTTTGCCGGATACATCGTTCGACCATCGTCAATCTGCGCAGGGTGCGCCGCGTCGATGTCGCGGGCGGCGACTACGGGGTGATCCTCGACAGCGGCGAGCGATTGCGCTTGAGCCGCAGTTTCAGCAAGGATCTGCAGTCGCGCATGGCGGCGCGGTAGCGCAGCTCAAAACGCCGCCGGATACGCTCCGCCGTCCAGCAATATATTCTGTCCGGTGATGAACCCGGCGTGAACACTGCACAGAAACGCGCAGGTCTGGCCGAATTCGGCGGGCGTGCCGAATCGCTTGGCCGGAATGTTCGCCATCGATCGCGCGGCCGCGTCGGACTCCGAGATGTTGTTGCGCTTGGCGGCGACGCTCAAGTTGCCGCGCAGACGCGCGGTATCGAAGCTTCCCGGCAGCAGGTTGTTGATGGTGACATTCTTATCGGCGACGCTGCGCGCCACGCCAGCCATGAACGCTGTCAAGCCGGCTCGCGCGCCGCTCGACAGATCGAGCCCGGCGAGCGGCATTTTCACGCTGATGGAAGTGATATTGACGATTCTGCCGAAGCCGCGCGCCGTCATGGAATCGATGACCTTTTGAATCAGCTCGATGGGCGTCACCATGTTCATGGTCACGCCCTCGAGCATGGCGCTGCGGTCCAGCGCTCGAAAATCCTTGAGCGGCGGGCCGCCGTTGTTGTTGACTAAAATATCCGGATGGGGACACGCCTCGAGCAGCGCCGCCTGGCCCTCCGTAGTTGATACATCCGCGACCACGGCGCTCACCTTGACGCCCGTGGCTTCGCGAAGCTGCGCGGCGGTTTGATCCAGCAGGGCGCGATTGCGGCCATTGATGACGAGGTCGACGCCGGCCTCGGCGAGAGCCTCTGCACAACCGCGGCCGAGGCCCTGACTGGACGCGCAGACGATGGCCGAGCGGCCGCGGATGCCTAGATTCATGTCGGTCTCCTTAAGTCCCTGCAATGAGCGCCAATGAGCTGGATAGACCGGTATGCTAGCCCAATCTCACTAAGCTCCCGGAGGGAAACAGTGACAATCGAGCGAATTCAGAGCGGTCCGCGCATGTCCCAGGTGGTCATCCACAACAAGACCGTGTACTTGTCCGGTCAGGTCGCCGAGGGTGCACGCGGGGCGAGCGTGACCGTGCAAACCGGGCAGATTCTTCTCGCCATCGACCGGCTGCTGGCGAGCGCCAAGACCGACAAGAGCCAGCTCTTGTCCGCGACCATTTGGCTCACCGACATGGGCACCTTTTCAGAAATGAACCGGGTGTGGGAATCGTGGGTGGTGCCGGGCTCAACGCCGGCGCGCGCCACGGTGTTGAGCCCGCAGCTGGCCGCCGCGGAATTCAAGATTGAGATTGCCGTCGTCGCCGCTCAACCCTAAAGACAAGTCGATGCAACCCGATGTCACCACCGCGCCGGAGCTGCTCGCGGTACTCGAGGAGTTGAAGCAGCGCGAGCCCATCTTCCATCAGCCCGCATTCGGCACGACGCGGCGTGATTTTGAAAATCTTACCGATCCCACGTTCTTCGAGGTGGGCGCATCGGGGAAACGCTACAGCCGCGAGTACGTCCTGGATATTTTGGCAAGCAGGGCGCCCGATCCGGAGGAAGCCTCCTGGGTGACGCGCGATTTTCATTGCCGCGAGATTGCCGCGGACAATTATCTGATCACGTACACGCTCTTGCAGGGGCCGAGAATCACGCGGCGCGCGACCCTGTGGCGGCGCACGCCGGCCGGATGGAAGATACTCTATCACCAGGGCACGATAGCCGAATCTTAGCGTAGAATTTTGCAGCTCATGCTAGAGCTGCAAAATGTCTACAAGACCTTTCACGGCAGGCTGGTGCTCGCCGATGTGAACCTCATGGTTCCCAAGGGCGCCACGCACGCGCTGATCGGCTCGAGCGGCTCGGGAAAGACCACGCTGCTGCGGGTTACCCTCGGGCTCATTCCCTTCGACACGGGCTACGTAAAGATCAACGATCAAGCGCTGCTCTCGTTCAGCCCGATGGAATGGGCGGACCGGATCGGCTACGTGCCCCAGGACGGCGGCCTGTTTCCGCATATCACCGCGTATGACAATGTCTCGCTCATCGCGAGAATGCGCGGCTGGAAGAAATCCAAGATCAGCGAGCGCGTCGAGGAGCTGCGCAAGCTGGTGGATCTCGATGCGGGCGTACTCGAGCAATTTCCTTCGGAGCTGAGCGGCGGCCAGCAACAGCGCGTGGCCATCATGCGCGCCGCGATGATGGATCCGGCGGTGATGCTGCTCGATGAGCCGATGGCGGCGCTCGATCCTCTCATGCGCAGCACGTTGCAGCGGGAATTGAAGTCCATTTTCCAGCGCCTGGGGAAAACCGTGCTCATCGTCACGCACGATCTCGGCGAGGCGGTATTTCTCGCCGAGAACATCACGTTGCTGCACGAGGGCAGGATCATTCAGAGCGGCGCGTACCGGGATTTGTTGCGCCATCCCGCGGATCCCTTCGTGACCCTGTTCATCAATGCGCAGCGCACGCTGCCGGACGCCGCAGAGGTCGCGTGAAGAAAACCATCGGCCTTGCCATCTTTCTGGCGAGCGCGCTGCCGCTCGGCGCGCTGGCGCTGCGGGCAAATACGGCCGATTCCATCGTGGTCGGTTCGAAGATATTCACCGAGGGCTATGTGCTGGGAGAGATTGCCGCCCAGAGCATCGAGTCAAGCTCCAAGGTGCCGGTGGAGCGCAAGCTCGGCATGGGAAGCACCGGGATCTTGTTCGAAGCGCTGACGACCGGTGCGATCGATGTGTATGCCGACTACACCGGCACGCTCACCGAAGCCATCTTGAAGAAGCCGGACCTCAAGTCCATCGCCGACATTCAAGCGGCGCTCTCGACAATGAATCTCGTGATCTCCGAGCCCTTGGGATTCGATGACACTTACGCGCTCGCCGTCAAAGAGGATTATGCGCAAAAATACAATTTGCGCAGAATCAGCGATCTGGTGAAGGTGCAGGGCGATATCAAAGCCGGATTCAGCTATGAATTCATGGACCGCAAGGACGGCTGGACGCGCCTCGCCGAGGCTTATCACTTATCCATCGCTCCGCAGCGCGTGCAGCGCATGGAGCACAGCCTGACATTTCAGGCGATCGATGACGGCGCCATCAACTTGATCGACACCTATTCCACCGACGCCAAGATCAAGAAATCCAAATTGCGGGTGCTCGAGGATGATCGCGGATTCTTTCCGGTGTATCAGGCGGTTTGGGTGGTCAGACGCGCCTTCGTCGATGAGCATCCGCGCGAATGGCAGACGCTCAAGGCCTTGGAAGGCTCGATCAGCGCGCCGGCCATGATCGAGATGAATGCGCAGGCCGATATTCAAAAGCTCAGCTTCGCGAAAATTGCCTCGCAATTCCTGGGCTCCGAAGCGCCGCGATCGCAGAGCTTGCAGCGCAGTATCCTGCTGCGCACCAAGGAGCATCTGTGGCTGGTGGGCATGTCGCTGCTGTTTTCCGTTCTCGTCGGCATACCCTTGGGCGTCTTGGCGGTGCGGTTTCACGCTGCCGGCCAAGCCATTCTCATCGCCAGTGCCCTGATTCAAACCGTGCCCTCGCTTGCGCTGCTGTGCTTTCTCATTCCCCTATTTGGCGTGGGACGCGAACCGGCGCTCGCGGCGCTGTGCCTGTACAGCCTGCTGCCGGTGGTGCTGAATACTTTCACGGGCGTGCGAACGGTGGACCCGAGGCATCTGGAAAATGCGCGCGCGTTTGGCTTGAACCGGCAGCAAATACTGTTCCGCATCGTGCTGCCGCTCGCCAGCCCGACCGTGCTCGCCGGCATCAAAACCGCAACCATCGTCAGCATCGGCACGGCCACGCTCGCGGCATTGGTGGGCGCCGGCGGCTATGGCGCCCCCATCGTCTCAGGCCTCGCCTTGAACGATGTCCCCACCATCCTCACCGGCGCCATCCCCGCGGCCGCGATGGCGCTGGCGGCTTATGGGTTATTTGAGGTATTGGGCATCCTGCTGATCCCCGCCGGACTGCGCCAAAAGCGCTGAATCACCCTACCGAGGCCCCGAATGGCGAAGATCCATTCTGTGGAACCGCTCTCGTTTTCAAAATGTAAATAATAATGATTCGTGTTAGCATCCACCCAGAGTTCAATTCAGGGGATGCCTTGCCGCCTCAGCGCTCCTTGTCCGACGCCGCTCCCGGTGCCCGCTTCACGGCCGCCGGCGTCGCGGTCAGCGCATTTATGTCAGCCCATGCGCAGGCGGAGGATGCAGATCCCGCCGATCAGGACTCGCTGCAGAGCATCGAGGTCACGGGAACCGTCATCCACTCGACCCTGGATATTTCCCAGTCCATCAACGCCATCGACAACAAGGAATTGGCGGAGCAAAACCTCACGGCGGTCCAGGACGCCTTGCGCAATGTGCCCGGCGTGACCTTGAACTCAGGCGAAGGCGGTGCACATGGCGACTCGGTGAATCTGCGCGGGCTGTCCATTCCCGACAGCTTTTTCATGGACGGCGTGCGCGACATCGGCCAGTACCGGCGCGACACTTTCAATACGGACGCGATCTCCGTGCTCTTGGGGCCCGCATCGGCGGTGTTCGGCCGGGGATCCACCTCCGGCGTCATCAACAGCATCAGCAAGCAGCCGCAGCTCGAACCCTTGGCGGCAGTCAGCGTCTCGGGCGGCGAGGCGAATTATTTCCGCGGCACCGGGGATTTCAATATGCCCTTGAGCGCTACGGCGGCGGCGCGCATCACGGTGATGGACCAGAGCAACGGCGTCGTGGACCGCGATCAAGTGCATTACAAGAGCTACGGCGTCGCACCCACGCTCGGGCTGGGCATCGGCACGCCGACGCGTTTGACGTTGAGTTATTTCAAGGAAGAGGAAAACGATCTTCCCGACTACGGCATTCCGTTCATCGACGGGGCGCCCGCCAATGTGGACCGCAGCAACTACTACGGCCTTGCCAATTACGATCGCACACGCACCAACACCAACATCGGGACCATCCGCTTCGAGCACGACTTCGGGGATGACCTCACCTTGAGCGACAGCGTGAGATACGCGAACTACGGCTTTGAGTATCTGGTGTCCGGATCCTTTCTCGGCAACGATTTCGTGCCGGCGCCGCCGCCCGGAACGCCATACGCGGACATTCTGGTGTCCCACGATCAGCCGAGCAGCGCAGGCACCACGGCGCTCGCCATCAACCGTACCGATCTTACGCGCAAATTCGACATCGGCGAATTTCAGAACGCCTTGACCGGCGGGCTGGAACTCAGCAAGGAGTGGTCCAACGTCAACCGCTTCGAGAACGGCCTGGACGTCATTCCGCCCACGCCGCTGCTCGCGCCCGTCGCTTACTCCTATCCGCCGACTCCGCTCATCGTCTATTCGAACCCCAAGGGCAAAGCCAATGATGTGAGTCCCTATGTGCTCGACAGCGTCGCCTTAGGTCCCCAGTGGGACGTGGACTTGGGATTGCGCTGGGATCGCTTCAAATCCAGTTTCAGCGAATCCTTCACGGGCACCGCATTCGAGCGCACGGATACCTTCGTGAGCCCGCGCGCCGCGGTGATTTTCAAACCGCAGCCGACGCAGAGCTACTACCTGTCTTACGGCACCTCGTACAACCCCGCGATCGAGTATCTCATCATCGCGCCATCCGATCAGAGCCTCTCGCCGGAAAAGAACAACACATTGGAGCTTGGCGCCAAGGTCAAGATCTTGAACGGCGCGGCGGAACTCACCGGCGCAGTGTTCGATACCCTGGTCACCAACGTGCGCAACTCCGACCCCGATGATCCGACCGTGCAGGACGCACCATTCGATCAACGCGTCAAGGGCGTCGAGCTCGGCATCAATGGCTACATCACGGAAATCTGGGAAGTCACGGCGAACTACAGCCATCTGAACGACAAGATCACCGTCAGCACGGATCCTTTGTCCGTGGGCAAGCTGGCGCCCAACACGCCCCACGATGCCTTCAACTTGTGGAGCACGCTGGAGCCCACCTCGGCGTGGACCGTAGGGAGCGGCTTTACCGCCATGAGCCATCGTTTTGCGGACACGGAGAACACCGCCGGCGTGCCTGGCTATGTGGTGTTCAACGCCATGACGTCCTATCAAGTCAACCCGCAGTTGAAATTGCAGCTCAATCTCAACAACGTGTTCGACAAGCAGTATTTCAACGGCCTGTACTACACCGGCATCCAGGAAAATCATGTGGTGCCGAGCGCGGGCCGTGCGCTCATCGGCACCTTGAGCTTTCGCTTCTGACGCGCTCCGTGCCATGGGATCCTTATCGATAGTGGCGCTGATGGGGCAGATGAGCGCGCCGCGCCTGCAAGCGCTGTTCGCCCAGGATCCGAAGCGCGCCGCCGACTGGGTGTACGTGGCCGCGGCCGAAGGACTGCCCAAGGCGCAGCTGTGCTACGGGCGCATGCTGCTCGAGGGCTTGGGTGTTCCCCAGGATCAGTCCCTGGCGCTCGCCTGGTTTCGCCGTGCGGCGCGCGGCGGCGACCTCGATGCCATCAACATGATGGGACGCTGTCTCGATAACGGCTGGGGCACGATGGAGGATCCCGCCGCGGCGGCCGAACAATTCAAGCTCGCCGCGCACGGAGGTCTTGCCTGGGCGCAGTACAACCTGGGGCATATGTACTTGAACGGCCGGGGCGTCGCACGCGATTGGACCCGCGCCCATGCCTATTATTTTTTGGCAGCCGCGCAGCAGCATCCTCGAGCCATGAATCTGCTGGGCCGATGCTGCGAAGAGGGCTGGGGAACGCCCGGCGACATCGAGGCCGCGGCCTACTGGTACCGGCGCTCCGCCGAGGGTGGTTATTTTCGCGGGCAGTACAACTGGGCCAGCGTGCTCCTGAAATCCGGCCGCTTCGATGAGGCCGCGACCTGGTTCGAACGCGCGGCCCTGACCGGAACCGCCGCGGTGCGCCAGACCATCATGGCGCTCATCGTGCGCGTGGGCGCCCCCGGCGCACTGCAAAGCCTCGCCGCGCGCCTCAAGTCGAGCCACTCCACCGAAGCGGCCAGCGCCTAAGCCATGTTCCTGCGCATCCCGAATGTACTCAATGAGACAGAACTTGACTCGCTGCGCGAAGCGCTCAGCGGCCAGACAGCGCCCTGGGTGGACGGGCGCGCCACTGCCGGCCACCAGGGCGCGCCGGTGAAGCACAATCAGCAGCTTGACGAAGCCAGTACCCTGGCGCGCGAATTGGGCAACGTGGTTCTCGCGCAGCTGGAGCGCAACGCTCTCTTCATCAGCGCGGTGCTTCCTCACAAAGTGTATCCGCCGATGTTCAACCGCTACGGCGAGGGCATGCAGTTCGGCACGCACGTGGACGGCGCGGTGCGCTCGCTGCCCGGCAGTCCCCACAAGCTTCGAACGGATCTGTCGGCGACCTTGTTTCTATCGGCGCCGCAAACCTATGACGGCGGCGAACTCGTCGTGGAAAGCGATCTTGGCAGCCAGAGCGCCAAACTTGGCGCCGGCGACATGATCGTCTACACCGCCACCTCGCGTCACCGCGTGAACACCATTACGCGCGGAACGCGTCTCGCCTGCATCTTCTGGATTCAAAGCCTGATCCGCGATGATGGCCAGCGCGAGCAACTGTTCGAACTCGATCGCAGCATCCAGCGATTGACTCAAACCGGCGCCGATGCCGATTCCCTGGTGCGGCTCGCGGCGCATTATCATGCGCTGCTGCGGCGGTGGACCGAGATCTAGACCAGGGAGCAGCGAAATGGACCTTGGGTGCGATCGAAGATCGGTACATGAGGAGTACACATGAAGATCATTTTTCGGATTGCCGCTGTCGTCGCATTTGGCGCAGCGACGGCGGGATGTTCCACGGTGGCGCTTGCGCCCGGAGCGGAGCAAGTGCGAGTTACATCGAACGCTGCGGACGTCGCTTCTTGCAAGGCAGCCGGGAATGTCAAGGCTCGGTCATCGTTCGACTCTGGCGCAACTGACGCAGCCATTCGCAATCAGGCCTTGGGCCTCGGCGCCAACACGGTATTCTTCACAGGATATGTCAGAGGCTCTGAAGAGGGCGTCGCCTACAACTGTCCCTGAAAACGCAGGAGCACAAACGGCCCGGCCGGACGAACGTTGGCTTCGGCGGCCCGCCACGTCGATCCAGAGCCGGCCGCGCCATCAGCCGGACGTGGCGCTTTTCGCTTTCGCTTTGACTGCGTCCATATGAGCATTGGCCTGGTCTTTGCACGCTTTTTGAGCATCGCTTTCCAGTGCCTCGCACTTCGCCAGGGCGATTTTTGTTTCGCCCTGCGCCTGAATAACCGCAGCGTCCACGAGAGCGCCGATACTCTTGTCAGCTACCTTGGCTTCCGCATCCGCCCGGTCTTTTGCGGCCCCGGCCTCGACTTGCTGCACCTTCGCGTCCGCCTTGGCGTTCTCTTCGACCGCATCGCTCTGCGCTTTGGCGACGTCCGCTTGAACGTTCTCGGGAGACTGGGCTTTGTTGCAGGCAGACACGCCTAGCAATGCGCAGGCGAGCAACACCTCTGTTAACGCTAGTCTCATTGAATCCTCCGTTTCCCACTCGACGAGATGAAATGCTCTCGCAAGGGCAACAGTGTACCACGCGCGGCTACGCGTGGTCGGTGCGGTGGAGCACTCTCGGCCCCAAGCGAGCCGCCACGAGCGGGTGGCGCTGCCGCTCAGAGCTTTCTTAGAATCTCAAACGCGAGCGCGCGCTCGACGCCCTGATCCTTTTGCTCCGATTCCGGCGTCTTTCCCGTTTTGAACCACTTGGGGTTCGACCGTGCCCGGACCTGAAATGCGGCATCGCCCTTCCTGACGCTGAGACCCGCAGTCATTCCGCGCGATTCCACGAAATAGGCATCATCACCGATACCGCTCACCGGCGTCTTCGTGATTCCGGTCATCGGCGTTTTGCCGTTCTCGAAGCTCTTCGCTGTCATCAATGACACAGTGAGGTTCCTTTCCGTTCCCACCGGCACCCCTTGCTCGCTCCAGGTACACAATGTCGTGTTGTTGGGCGTTATCGGTTGACCCGAGGCGACAACGGCCCCGAGCGCACTCGATACCTGTGGTGCACTCAGCAACGCGCAGGCATCGCTGGGCGTGCCCGCATTCACTGCACCGACATTCACGAGGCCTAGCAGAACCGCGATGATTGGCCGGCTAACGATTGAATGACGCTGGCGGATAGTGTTCATCGGTGCAGTCCTCTGGGAGCAATATGAGACTCGCTTCGTGGCTGAAGAACCCGGCGCCTCCTTCAATAAAGAGACCGCCCAGGCGATCGAAATTGGTCGATTATCGATGGCGACATTGGCGAGCGCAAATGCGGGAAATTTGCAGACAAGCTCCTGGCATTGGTGCGACCATGCCATCCTCAAAATAAGAGGATCGGCTATGAATGAAAGAAAAATACCGGGGTATCTATTCGCTGCAACGGTGTTCCTGGCCGCGCAGCTGAGTGTGATTCAACTCGGCGAGGCGCAAGAAGCGGCGCCCGCCGCCGCGCCCAGCACTCCCATCGTGCTCAAGGCCGCGCGTCTGTTCGATTCTGTATCGGGAAAAATCGTCGATCACGGCATGGTGGTGGTGGTCGATAAAAAAATCCAAGCGGTCGGGGCCAGCGCGCCCATCCCGGCCGATGCCCGAATCATCGATCTTGGGGATGCGACATTGTTGCCCGGCTTCATCGATGCTCACGTGCATCTGGCCAGCGAGTCGAGCAGCCATTGGTACGAGGATTGGTACGACGGTATCATGCGCTTCCCCGCAGAGCAGGCGCTGTACGGCGCGCACTATGCGAAGGTCACTCTCGTGGCGGGCATCACCACGGTGCGCGATCTAGGCTCGCAGGACTACATTTCCTTGGGATTGCGCAACGCCATTGCGGCAGGCGTCATTCCCGGACCGCGCATGCTGGTGGTCAATTACGCGATCGGATCCACCGGAGGCCATGCGGACCAAGATCCGGTGCCGCCGCAGCGCATCGCGGTCGCGGGTCCGATCTTGGGCGTGTGCAACGGGCCCGATCAATGCCGGGAAGCCGTGCGCTATCAGATCAAGTACGGCGCGGATGCCATCAAGTTCATGCCCTCGGGCGGTGTGTTGTCGCTCTCGGACCCGGTCGACAATGCGCAGCTGACGCAGGAGGAAATGAATGCCATCGTGTCCGAAGCCCACGCCTGGAACCGTAAAGTAGCCGCGCATTGCCATGGCGACAAGGCCGCCAAGATGGCGATCGCCGCGGGGGTCGACTCCATCGAGCACGGCAGCTTTCTCAAGGACGATACGCTGCAGGAGATGAAGCGCAAGCACGTGTACCTGGTCGCGACCAACTTCGCCGCCGCTTGGACCGAACAATTCGCAGGCACGTTCCCCGCGGTCATTGCGGCGAAGGCCCGCGCCGCATCGGCCGCGCACCATCAGATGTTTCAACATGCCGTCAAGATCGGCGTGCCCTTGGCCATGGGCACGGATGCGGGCGTGGAACCGCACGGCTTGAATGCGCGCGAATTTTCGCTGATGACGAAGTACGGTTTGTCGCCGGCGCAGGCGCTGATATCGGGCACCAAGAACGGCGCCGATTTGCTCGGTATCGCCGATCAGACCGGCACGCTGCAAGCGGGAAAGTTCGCGGATATCGTAGCGGTGCCCGGCAATCCGTTGAGCGATATGACGGCCACCGAGCGGCCGCTGTTCGTGATGAAGGAGGGGATTATTTATCGCAACGACGCAGGAGCTGCCGAGGCACATTGATCCTAAAGGCGCGATCAGCTCACGGCGGTGAACGGCAAGGTGCCCAAGAGTTCTGCGGCGCCGTTCCACAGCACTTGAATGCCGATGCAGAACAACAGGAATGCCGACAGGCGCACCACGATGGTGGTGCCGGTCGGGCCTATCCAGTCGGCCAGGCGGGCGGAGTGTCGATAAAAACCATAAATGATCGCGGCCAGGAGCGCGGTCGCGGCCAGAGTTTCCACGAAAAAAGCCACGGATGAGGCATGAAAGCCGGTTGGGCGGCCCGCGCCGATGGAAATGGCCACCGAGATGGTGCCGGGACCTGTCGTCAGCGGCATGGTCAAGGGATAGAACGCGAGGCGACTGGGAGATACATCGATGGAACGCGGGCGCGGAGTTTCGCTGCGGCGCTGCTCGGTGGCATCGGGAGCGTTCAGCATGCGCCATCCGGCCGCGGCGACGATGATGCCGCCGGCCACCCGCAGCACCGGAATCGAGACGCCGAAAAACTCCAGTACATACGCGCCCACATACAGCGACGCCGCCATGATGGAAAACGCGTAGATCGACACCCAGCGGGCCACGGAGGAGCGCACGGCAGCCTCGAGTTCGCGCGTGGCGCCGAAGAATATGAACGCGCCGGAGAGCGGATTGACGATGGAGAAGAGCGCCGTGAAGGCCAGCAGAAACGTCGTAAAGTTAGGAGCCATCGGCTCCGCATTCTATCGGATCGCCCCCAGTACCGCCTTCAGCAGCGGCTGCGGCGAATAGCCATCGCTATAGGGCGTCAGCCCCAAGCGCACGACGGCCAATTGCCGCGATCGGACCACCGCGATGCTCTGGCCGTCGTGGCCCGACATCCAGAAGGTGTCGCCGGGGATCCCAAATGCGGCGTCGGGATTCACACCCGGCGTCGCGGCCTCGGATCCCCACAGCCAGACCTGGCCGTGCCCGTACTCGCCTTGGGAGGCTGCCACCGGGCTCGCCATCATGGCGACGTATCCGGAGGGCAGCAACTCCTGTCCCCGCCAAACGCCGTCCTGCAGCAGGAACTGCGCGTACTTTCCCCAGTCGCGCGCGGTGGCATACATATAAGAGGAGCCGACCAACGTGCCATGCTCGTCGGACTCGATGACGGCGCTTCTCATTCCCAAGGGCTTGAACAGGCGCTCCTTGACGAAGGCGCGGCCGTCGCCGGCGGCGTCCTGCATGATGTGCGAAAGAATGACGGCAGTGCCGCTGGAATAACTCCACACCGTGCCGACCGGATGCGCCAATGGCTGACCCATGGCGAAGCCCGCCATATCCGGCTGCAGGTACAGCATGCTGGTGACATCGGACACGGCCCCGTATTCTTCGTTGAAGCGCAGGCCGCTCGACATGGCGAGCAGATCCGCGAGCCGGATCTTATCGCGGCCGTCGCCGGGCACCTGCGGCCAGAAGCCCGACTGATCGAGGGATAATTTCCCATCCTTCACCAGCATGCCGATGAGACCAGCCACTACCGTCTTGGTCATCGACCAGCCGAGCAAGGGCGTGGCGGCAGTAAACCCGGGCGCGTAGCGCTCGCCGACGATGCGGCCGTGATCGATGACGAGCAGAGCGCGCATGCCGGGACCGGCGAGTTTGTCGTCGGCGAGAATGGGCGCCATCGATGCCGAATCGACGCCGGGGGGAGCTTGCGCCGGCGCGGCGCTGGTATCAGGGGCGCTCGTTTCAGCGGCGCTTAGGTGGGCGGCGACCAGGTCAGCGGCGCTCGGTTGGGCGGTCCCGGGTGCTGCGCCCAGCGACTCAAGATTGCCGTCCGGCAGCACGGTGCAACCCATGCCGGGCCGCGCCACCGCGAGTCCGTGACCGATGAAGCCTAAGAATCCCGCGCGCACCACGCCATGCTCGAGGTCCACCGACACCCGCATGGCGCGCAGCAGGGAAATTCCCGGCGCCTGCACATCGACGCGCAGCACCTCGTCCGCATCGCGTCCGGCAAGGAACACATTCGAGCAGACGATCTTGGCGGAGTAATTGGCGCCGACGCGCAGCAGGCCGGGCGGCGCCAGCCACAGATACAGCGCCACGGCGAGCAGCAGCAGCACGAGCGCGATCGCGCCCCTTCGAAGAATCTTCATGAGCACCTACCAGTTGAGCTGCGCCATCAGGGCGGCGTAAGTATTGATCCCATCCCACAGGTTTTTGAGGCGCAGATTTTCGTTCGCCGCATGTTGGTTGTTGTCGTGATTGACGATGGGCAGGCAAACAATCGGTGCGCGAGAGACATCGGCAAACACATACAGCGGCACGCTGGCGCCCATCATCGGCAGCACCAGCACCGGCGTTCCGGCTGCCTTGGTCGCCGCGGCGATGACCGCCTTCGCGGCCGCGGAGGACATGTCGGTACGCCATGCGGGATAGCCTGAGTCCCATACCAGCTTGATGATGCGCCGGTGCGCCAGCCGCGCGGCAGGATCGGGATCCTCGCCCACCAGGGTCCAGCCGAGCGACGCCAGGAAATCCTCCACCGCCTCTCGGACCACCGACGGCCTTTGTTCGGGCACGAGGCGAAAGTCCATGGAAATCACGGCGTTCACGGGAATGGCATTGGCGGCCGCATCGCCCACCTGGCCCGATCGTATGCCGCGGATATTGAGCGCAGGACGCATCAGGCTCTCGGGCAGATCTTCGCTGCCCTCGGTCCGGGCGATGCCGAACTCCCGCTTCAAGGCATCCTCGACGGGCGGCAGATCGCGCAGCGCAGTCTTCTCCTCGGCGGTGAGGGGTCGCACGTGATCGTACAACCCGGGAATCAATATTCGGCCCTCATCGTCGCGCATCTGCGCGATGAGCTTCGCGGCCATGACCGCCGGGTTCGGCACCCAGTTGCCGTAGTGGCCGTCGTGCAATGCGCGGATGGGCCCGTAAATCGTGGCCTCCGCGCCCATGGTGCCGCGCGCGCCGAAGAAGACCATGGGCCGGCGCGTTTGATGCACCGGTCCATCGCCGATGAGAAACAAATCCGCGCTCAAGAGCGGTTGATTGTCGCGAAGAACCTGGGCCAAGTGGGGAGAGCCAGCTTCCTCTTCGCCCTCCCAGAGCACTTTGATATTCACGGAGGGAGAAGCTCGGGATGCCTTGAGGGCATCGAATGCCGCCAAGAATGCCGCGATGGTCGCTTTGTCATCGCTCACCGCACGCCCGAAGAGCCGCCATTCTGGATCGTAGGGCGTGACTGCGCTTTTCCAGTCGACATCACGGCTTTGGTTCGTCAAGGCATTGCTGCGCATCACCGGTACGAAGGGATCGGAGCTCCATTGCGAGGGCGTCACGGGCTGGCCATCGTAGTGGGCATAGAAGAGCACCGTGCGCTTGGCGTGCCGGTTCTTCAAGGACCCGAACACCGCGGGCGGTGAGCCTGCGCCGGTGGACAGCGCCGCGACCGCGAAACCGCGCTCCCGCAGCGCGGCCTCTAGCGCTTCCGCCATGGCGGCGAGCCCGGCGGGGTCGGCGGCGACGCTTTTCAACCGCGTCAAGGCGTCGAGTTCCCCGACGATCGCCGCCTCATGGGCCAGGCGGTACTCACGGACCTGCGCCTGCAGGTCCGCGGCCTGCACCGGCGACGCCCAGAAAATCCAAGCAACGAGGGCACGGATCATCCACTTCACGATTCGTTTCCTTTTTTTCGGCGCTATCCGGCTATCTTAACCTTAGCGCGCGCCGCTTTACTCGGGCCCATGAATTGCCCGAAGATGGGCAATGAAAAACATAAAACACACGGCGCTGGCATTGGCCTTCGCCGGCTTTCTCGCGGGAGCTGCGGCGGGAGAAGCGGCCGACGCTGCGCCGGGAGCGGCGGCGAAGGACGCCGGCTTCGAGCAATTGGTCAACGATTTCGTGTTCGGCAGCTTGGCGCTGTCGCCGAGCAACGCGACCGGCTTCGGCTATCATCGCCATCGCGGCATCTCGCTCGATGATTTGCTCGATGATTTCAGTCCGGCGGGGCTGGGTGCCCAGCACAACCTGCTGGATGATATCGAGCAGCGAATCGCTAAATTCGATCCCGCATCGCTCGATCGCGAGCAGCGCGCCGACATCGACATCATGAAGGACGCCATCGGCGCGCAGCGGCTCGAGCTCGATCAGATCCAAAGCTACAAGCACAATCCGACCAGCTACGTGGAGTTGGTGGGAAATGCGCTCTACAACCCATACGTGCTCAAGTACGCTCCCGCGCCGCAGCGCTTCCAGCACATCGTCAAGCGCTTGTCGGCCGTTCCGCAGCTCATTCGTCAGGCTGAGGCGAACCTGCAGGATTCGCCCGAGGAATGGAATCGGGTGGCGCGCGAGGAAAACGCCGGCAACATCGAGCTGATCGACACCACCATGCGCGGCGATTGCCCCAGCACCGAGATCCATGAGTATGAGAAAGCCGCGGCGGCCGCGCTTGACTCGCTGCGGCAATTCAATACCTGGCTCGAAGAGAATCTGTCGAAAAAAACCGCCTCGTGGCGCCTGGGCAAGGATCTTTACGCCCAGAAATTCCGCTACGTGCTGGCGACGGGGAAGACCCCCGACGCGCTGCTCAAGGAAGCAGAGCAGGATCTGATCAAAATGCGCGATGAGATGGCCGATCTCGCGGCGCCGAAGACCGTGGATCAGGCGCTGGCGGATGTGGCGAGCCACCATGCGACTCCCGCGACCTACATGGCCTCCGCCAAGCACGCGCTGGCCACGGCAACGGCATTTGTCAAAGCCAAGGATCTGGTGACGCTGTCGCCCAACTCGAATTTGCAGGTCATCGATACGCCGGTGTTCATGCGTGGCATTTACGGTGTGGGCGGCTTCAATCAGGCGCCGGCGCTGGAACCGAAGCTCGGCGCCTTTTACTGGGTAACGCCGATTCCATCGACCTGGCCGCAGGAGCGCATCGATTCGAAATTGCGCGAGTACAACGACTCGGGACTTCAGCATCTGGCCGTGCACGAGGCCATGCCCGGACACTATGTACAGGCAGAATACGCCAACGCCATCCAGCCGAAGTCGCGTCGGCTGCTGCGCGGTATATTCGGCAACGGTCCCTATATCGAAGGATGGGCAGTGTACTCGCAGCAGCTCATGGCCGATCAGGGCTACATGAGTGATACGCCGGGCTACCGCCTGACCCTCGCCAAGCAAATGCTGCGCGTGATCGCGAACACGATTTTGGACGTGCGCCTGCAGACGATGGGGATGACCGATGCCCAGGCGCTCGATCTCATGATCAAGGGCGCCTATCAGGAACCGGAAGAAGCCAACGCCAAGCTGCAGCGCGCCAAGCTCTCGTCCTGCCAGCTGCCCACTTATTACGCGGGCTACAAGGGCTGGCGCGAGGTGCGCGAGGATTACCGGACCTCGCACGCCGATACGGTCACCTTGAAGCAATTTCATGAGAGCGCGCTCAAGGAGGGGGCCGTGCCGCTGCCGGTGTTGGATCAACTGCTGAAATGACGGTAATCTGCTAAGCCATGAGCGCAAATCAAAAATCCGTGCATGCATACAGCGCCGCCCAGCAGCGCGCCCGGGTGGACCTCGCGGCATGCTATCGGTTGGCGGCCCACTTTGGCTTGAACGAAGGCATCGATAATCACTTGACGGTGCTGGTGCCCGGCCATTCCGATCGATTCTTCCTCGCACCCTTCGGCCTGCATTGGTCGGAGGTGAAAGCCAGCGATTTATTGGCGCTCGACTTCAATGGCCGCGTGCTCGGCGGCGAAGGTCCCGTGGAAGACACCGCCATGTACATTCACATGCCGGTGCATCGCCTCTCGCCGCAGGGCGTGTGCGTGCTGCACACCCACATGCCTTATGCCACGGCGCTTGGCATGCTGCAAAATCCCAAGCTCGAGATGGCGGTGCAGAGCGCGCTGATGTTCCATGAGGACATCGCGTATGACGCGAACTACAACGGCCTTGCCTTCGATGTTTCCGAAGGCGAGCGGCTGGCCCGGGCGCTCGGGCCCAAGTCGGTGCTGATGATGGGCAATCACGGCGCTCTGGTGGTGGGGCGAAATCTGCCGCTGGCCTTCGAACGGCTGTATTTTCTGGAGCGCGCCGCGCAGGCGCAGGTGCTGGCGCTGTCCACGGGCCTGCCCTTGAGGCCCATCCCGGAATCCATCGTCAAGCGCACCTTGGCGCAATTGGAAAGCGGCAGCGCGGTGGGCGGCGTCGATCGCGCGGATCTGCATTTCGAGGCCTTGAAGCGCATGCTCGATCGGGCCGGATCGGATTACGCGAGCTGAGTCCGCCGCTTCCAAACACGATTGATCCGAAGCGGGCGGCCCGCAGTCCCATCGTCTTTCTGCTGGCGGCGGTGCTGTTCATCAACTACGTCGATCGCGGCACCCTGTCGGTTGCCGCCCCGCTGCTGCAGGGTGATCTGCATCTGAGCGATGAGCAGATGGGGATATTGCTCTCGGCATTTTTCTGGACCTACACGGTGTCGCAAATCCCGGTCGGCTGGTTGGCCGAACGATTCGGTGCGCATCGCGTGCTCGCCGCGGGCCTGACGCTCTGGGCATGCGCCACGATGCTGCTGGGCATCACACATACGTTCGCCGCTCTTCTCGTGCTTCGGCTGATGCTGGGTCTCGGCGAAAGCGTGGGCTTTCCCGCGGTGTCCAAGCTCTTGGCCCTGGTGGTACCGCCCAAGGGATTGGGCACCGCCAACGGCATCGTCGGCTTTGCCTACCTGGTCGGCCCCGCGGTGGGCGCCTATGCCGGCGGCTTGATGATGGCGCATTACGGTTGGCGCTCGGCGTTCTTGGTGTTCGGTGCGCTCTCGCTGCTGTGGCTCTGGCCATGGTCGCGCGTCGCCGCAGAGGTGCATGCGACCCGGGCGATCTCCGAGGCAAAGGATTCGCCGACCTTTTGGATGGTGCTGAAGAATCCCGCGATGTGGGGTACAGCCGTGGGATTGATTTCCGCGAACTACGCGTTTTATTTCATGTTGACGTGGCTGCCCTCGTACCTGGTGCGGGAGCGCGGATTTTCCATCGTGGATATGGGCTTGGTGGTGGGCTTGGGCTATCTCGTCAATGCGCTGTCCGCCTTCTTGGGCGGGTGGATCATCGATCGCTACATCGCGCGCGGCGGTTCGGTCAACTTCGCTTACAAGAGTGTGATGGCCGCAGCGCACTTAGGCTACGTCGGTTGCATGCTGTGCATGGCGATGGGCTCCAAGCCCTTGGCGATCGGTGCCATGTTTGCCTATCAAATCCTCTGCGGTGCTTCTTCGCCAGGTGTTTATGCGATGTGCCAGATTCTCGCCGGCCCGCGCGCGGCCGGCCGCTGGGTCGGCATCCAGAATTCTCTCGGCAATCTGCCCGGAGTGGTGGCGCCCTGGCTCACCGGCGTGATCATCCAAAGCACGGGTCGATTCACCAATGCCTTCGTCGTGGCGGCGGCGATGAGCCTTCTCGGTCTCGTGGGTTGGCTGTGGATGTTGCCCAAGCTTGCCGAAGTGCGTTGGCGCAAGTCGCCCTCAGCAAATTTTGCGTGAGCTTTAACTTAATCGCAGCGGGTGCGTAAGCGGGCGCCAAATCGGCCGATTTGAGCTGTTTTAAGCAAAATTCTCTGTCGCTCGGCGCTTACGTCGGCAAATGACGACATGCCGCGCGTGCCCTCGGGTCCGTACCATGGAATCATATCAATGGCTCCTATGGTGGCGTGTGACAACCAATCTGACTTATGCGGCCGAGGCGGCTTCGAGCAAAACGCTCGACGCGCTGGCTCAAGTCATTCGCGCTCTGGCCCCCGAAGTTTGCGCGGTTTCCTTTCACGACTTCGCCGCTGACACGCTGTGGCTGAGCGAGGATTTCTTGCTGCCCGAGGATCATCAGCTGGTGGAGGACTCGCTCTCGAGCGATAGCGGCGGCAATCTCGATGCCACCTACGGCGCGCGTGAAGGCGGCCACTATTCGGTAGCCATCCCGGTGCGCGACACGAGTGGCGCCGTCAACGGCGCGGTGCGCCTGAACATCGATTCGGAAATCGTGGATACCAGGACCAGCGAACCCCTGGAGCAAAGATTGGCTCCGGTGTTCGTGTGCTTGGCCGCGGAATTTGAGCGGCGACAGGCATTCCCGCTGCTGCTCCGGGAAGACAGCCAGGAGGAGAAGCAGATCGAGCTCGCGCTGCATGCGGAGCGCTTCGAACTTTTTCTGCAGCCGATTCGTTCGCTGCATGACGATTTGAGCATGGGGCACTACGAAGTGCTGCTGCGCCTGCGCATCGCCAACGGCAGCCTGGTGCAGCCCAAAGAATTTCTCACCCGCGCCTCGCAGCAGCATCTCATGCCCAACATCGATCGCTGGGTGGTGCGCACGCTGCTTGTTTGGCTCGACGACAACCGCAAGCTTTGGGCCAGGGTACCGGCGGTGTTCTCCGTCAATCTTTCCGCGCAGTCCATGACGGACGTGAATTTCATCAACTACGTGGAATCTTGCGTGATCAAGAGCGGCCTGCCTCCGCAGGCGCTGTGCTTCGACATCACCGAGCGCTTCGCCTCCTCCGGCAGCATCAGCGTGTCGGAATCCATGAAGCGGCTCGAGGCCTTGGGGTGCGAAGTGGCGCTGGATGATTTCGGCGCCAACCCGCCGGCCTACGGTTATCTGCGCTCCGTGCCAGCGCACTATTTCAAGATCGATTCATCGCTGGTCGGCGCCGCACCCAACGACAAGGTCGCGCGCGCCATGATTTCCGCCATCGTGCGCATGGCGGCGGATCTCGGCGTGCAAACCGTGGCCGAATCCGTGGAACTCGAGGTGCAACTAGAGGCGGTGCGCTCGCTCGGCGTCGACTATGCGCAAGGGTATCTGCTCGGCAAGCCCCGCTCGCTCACCGGCTTCGATTTCGCACTCGACGCCCTCAACTAGGACTCACCAGATTCGCACCCTGTCCGCCGGCGCGAGATACAGCGTCTGCCCGGGCTTGGGGCCGAAGGCCGCGTACCAGGCATCGAGATTTCTCACCGTGTCCGCCCGGTACTGCGCGGGTGCGTGACCGTCGGTGATTATCTGATTTCGCAGCGCCGCTTCACGGGTCTTGCTGCGCCAGTTGGTCCCGAAGCTCAAGAAAAACAACTGATCGTCATTGAAGCCCTCGACGCTGAGCGCGGGGGCGCCCTGGCGCGATGCATGGTAGGCATCGAGCGCGGCACTCAATCCCGCCACATCGGCGATGTTCTCGCTCAAAGTCTGCTCGCCGTTGACCGCGAGATCCGGAAATGGCCTGTAGCCATCGTACTGCGCGGCGAGCTTGGCGCCGGAAGCCTTGAAATGAGCGAAGTCCGCCGTCTCCCACCAGTTCTTCAAGCGGCCCTCGGCATCGAATAGCGCGCCCTGGTCATCGAAGCTGTGACTGATCTCATGACCAATCATGCTGCCGATGGCACCGTAGTCCATGACCGCCGGCCGATTCGGGTCGAAGTAGGGCGGCTGCAGGATGGCTGCGGGAAAATTGAGGGCGTTCATTGCCGGCAAATTCACCGCGTTCACGAGCTGCGGAGTCATGACCCACTCGGAGCGGTCGACGGGTTTGCGGAGCTTGGCGAGGTTGCGGCGATATTCCACGGCGTCGGAGTGCCTGTAGTTGCCGAGCGCATCGCCGCGAGTCACTTTTAAAGAGGCGTAGGAAAGCCATTTGTCCGGATACCCCACGCCCACTTTCAAGACGGCAAGCTTGGCCTTGGCTTTGATCTTGGTCTGCGGCGCCATCCACTCGAGTGCATCGATCCGCGCGGCGAAGGCGGCCAAAATATTCTTGACCATGAGTTCTGCGCGAGCCTTCTCCTGCGGCGAGAAATACCTTTGCACGTAAAGTTTTCCGACCGCCTCGCCGAGCGCGAGATTGGTGGCAGCCACGGCGCGCTTCCAGCGCGGACGTATCTCGGGAGTGCCAACGAGCGCTGTGCCGTAGAACGAGAATTGCTCATCGACGAACCGCTTCGGCAAATATGCGGAAGCATCTTCGACTGCATGAACCCGCAGGTAATCCTTCCAGGTCTCGAGCGGCTCACTGCGCGTCAGCTTCGACAATCCGATGATGGCACTCGGCTGCCACACGACGAAATCGCGCTGTTCCTGAAGTCCCGCTGCCGAAAAAAAACTCTCCCAGTCAAGGCCGGGTGCCTGCTCGCGAAACGCTGCGCGCGTCCAGTGATTGTTGCCCTTTTCCACTTGTTCGGAGGCGGCGCGGGTCCAGTGCACCTGCGCCATGCTGCGCTCCAGAGCCACAATCCTGGCCGCGCGCGCCTCGGCGTCCGCGATCCCGATCAGTTTGAGCACGGCGGCGACATGCGCGAGATACTTGGCGCGGATGGCGGACATGGAGTCGGAAGGATCCAAGTAGTAATCGCGGTCCGGCATGCCGAGGCCGCCCTGGACCAGGAACGGCGAGTAGCGGCCCGGGTCATCGAGGTCTTGGGCCACCCACAAGCCGAATAGATTGGGCGTGTGGAACGTGGTGTTGTTCAAGATATCGACGTCGGCGCGCAGGGTGAGGCCCAGAGCTTTCGCCAACTGCGACCGGTTGGAGATGGCGCCGATGCGTGCGAGCGCGGGAACCAGCGGCTGCAACCCCTTCGACTCGATGGCTGCCTCATCCATGAACGTGGAATAGTAGTCGCCGATCTTGCGCGCGTCGGATCCCGGCGGGCTGCCCGCCTCGGCGGTCTGTGCAATCAAATCAGCCACCCGCTTCGCGCTCAACTCGCTCAGGATCGCGAAGTTGCCGTAGCCGCTGCGATCGGCGGGGATTTCCGTGTTCTTCACCCACGCTCCATTGACGTAGGAGAAGAAGTCATCTCCCGGAGCGACGGACGGGTCCATTGCAGAGAGATCCGGGCCTTGCGGCTGCGCCCAGCCGAGTCCCGCAACGAGTGTTGCTGCCAGCAATAATCGATTCATGTTTTTAAAAATCTCACCAGTTCGGATTGGGAAGTTCGCTGAAGACCTCTTGCAGGGCGAAGCCCCAGCGGGTGCGGATCATCTTGAAATATTCATTGTCCATATCGATGCTGATATGCGTGTGCAGTTTGAACTCGTCGCGCCGGACGATGGCCAGGTCCAAGGGCGGCCCGACCGACAGATTCGAGCGAATGGTCGAGTCCATGGAGACGAGTGCGCACTTGGCGGCTTGCGCCAGGCTGCTGCTTCTGGTGATCACGCGGTCGATGATGGGTTTGCCGTACTTCGATTCGCCGATCTGAAAGTAGGGCGTGTCGATGGAACACTCGATGAAGTTGCCGGCGGAGTAAATATGGAACAGCCGCGGTTCCTCGCCCTTGATCTGGCCGCCCAGGATGAAGGTGCCGTTGAACTCGTGTCCATGCTCGCGGAGGTCCTCGCCATCGCGCTGATGAATTTCGCGCAGCGCATCGCCGACCACCCGGGCGGCATTGAACATGTTGGTGGCGCGGAAGATCCGCGCCGGCTGCTCCTTGTCCTCGGGCGTTTCGTGCAGCAGATTCACCACCGCCTGAGTGATGCCGAGATTGCCGGCCGACAGCAGCACCAGCACGCGGTCGTGGGCGCGCTGAAAGGTCGCCATTTTGCGGAAAGTGTTGATCTGATCGACGCCGGCATTGGTTCGCGAGTCCGACAACATCACGAGACCGGTGTCGACGAGGAGGCCGACGCAGTAAGTCATGGCGAAATTCTACAGCATCACTGTTGCTGCTGCGCCGACTCCGCGACCAGCACATTGGCCTCCATTTTCTCGCCGCCGCCGCCGTGGCGCACGCCGCGCACGGGCGCTGCGTCCAGGTAGTCGCGGCCGACCGCGAGCCGGCAATAGGTGCGCACCGCCGGGCGCTTGTGAGTCACGTCCATGCTCTGCCAGCCGATCTCGGCGCCGAGCCACACATCCACCCAGGCATGGCTCGCGGCATCGCTGGCATCGCCGGTGTAGATATAGCCGCTCACATAGCGCGCCGGCATGCCGACCAAGCGTGCCGAAGCGATGTACACGTGGGCGTGATCCTGGCAGACGCCCTCACCGCTCTTGAAGGCGACGGCGGCGCTGTCCTGGACATCGCTGGTGCCGGATTTGTAGCGCACGGCGGAAACCACCGCTTCGGCCAGGGCCTGGGCGCGGGCGCGCGGCTCGCTCACCGTCTGCAAGGTGTTCTGCGCAAATGCCCGCAGCTCCTCGTTGGGCGCGGTGAGCTGCGTGGGCGCGAGATACGCCAGCGGCGAGAGCGTTCCATCGTCCTGGCGAGCTTCGGCATCGGCGGTCTCGACCACGCCGCGAACGACGATCTGGATTTCGCGATGCGGCTCCTCGATGGTGAGCAGGTGCGAGATATTGCCGTAGGCGTCCACTTGTTCGAGACGCCGTCCCGGGGCCGTGATGTGCCAGCTCAATGCGCGCTGGCTCAAGTCGCGGCGCGGCGTGAGGTGCAGGCTTTGCACGCTGTACTTGACCGGCCGTTCGTAGCGGTAACGCGTTTCATGTCGAATGTGCATTTGCATGTGCCTACGCCTCCGCCGGGGGTACCAAGAAGTCCGATGCGATGCGATCGCCAAGGTCGCGCAGTTTCGCCAGGAAACTCTCCAGGAAATGCGGCAATCCGCTCGCCGTGATTTCCTCCATCCGCGTGAAATGCAGCATGGCATGCATTTCACCCGCGCGCCGCTCGGTTTCCGCCGATTGTTCGTTCGAGACGGATTTCAAATTGGTGTACACCTCTTTGCAGCAGCGCAGCAGCGAGCGCGGCATGTCATCGCGCAAGATCAGAAGCTGCGCCACCTTGAACGGCGTGATCACATCGCGGTAGACGCGCCGGTAGACCTCGAAGGCGGACAGGGCGCGCAGCAGCACGCTCCATTGGTAGGGATCCGGAACCACGCCGGCATCCGCTCCCGGCAGAAGATCGCTTTGGTGGGCCGTGAGAATCCGGGCGGTGCTGTCGGCACGCTCGAGGAACGTGCCGATGCGGGTGAAGTGAAACGCCTCATCGCGCAGCATGGTGCCGATGGTGACGCCGCGCGTCAGGTGCGAGCGTTCCTTGACCCACTCGACGAATTGTCCGATATCGGCGCGCGATGAGCGGCGCGCGGCCTGCGAGCGCGCATCGAGCCAGGTGGAGTTCAAGGTCTCCCACAATTCCGAGGTCAGAGAGCCGCGCACCGCGCGCGCATTCTCGCGCGCCGAGCGCAGGCAGCTGAAGATGCTGCCGCCGTAATCGCGATCCAGGCTGACGAATTCGAAAACGGCCCTCGGCTCGATGGTCTCGTGCTTTTCCCGGTAGGCCTCCTCCATGTGCAGCGCGGTCATGGTCGAACCCAAGGATTGGGCCAGCGTTTCGCCGGAGTGGGGAAGCAACGACATGCGATAGTGCGCGTCCACCAAGCGTGCGAGACTCTCGGCGCGTTCGATGTAGCGCGACATCCAGTACAGATGATCGGCGGTACGGCTCAGCATCAGCTTTCCAGCACCCAGGTGTCCTTGGTGCCGCCGCCCTGCGAGGAATTGACCACCAAGGATCCGGCACGCAGCGCCACGCGGGTGAGGCCTCCGGGAACGATGGTGACATCGCGTCCGGACAGGACGAAGGGACGCAAATCGATGTGGCGCGGCGCCAGCCCCGTATCGGTAAAGGTCGGGCAGGTGGACAGGGCCAGCGTGGGCTGGGCGATGTAGCGCTCGGGAGTGGCGATGATCTGCTGCCGGAAAATGTCGATTTCTGCCTTGGTAGCGGCGGGGCCGATCAGCATGCCATAGCCGCCGGCGCCGTGAACCTCCTTGACCACGAGTTCGGGTAGATGCGCGAGCACGTACTCCTTATCTTCCTTGCGGCGCAATATCCAGGTATGCACGTTTTGGATGATGGGGGACTGGCCCAGATAGAAGCGGATCATCTCGGGCACGTAGGGATAGACCGATTTGTCGTCCGCCACGCCGGTGCCGATCGCATTGGCAATGGTGATGTGGCCGGCCCGATAGGCGGTCAGGAGTCCCGGAACGCCCAGCATGGAGTCGGGGCGGAATACCAAGGGATCCATGAAGTCATCATCGATGCGCCGGTAGATGACATCCACCCGCTGCGGGCCTTGGGTGGTGCGCATGAAGACCGCTTCGTCGCGAACGAAGAGGTCCTGGCCTTCCACCAGCTCGATGCCCATCTGCTGCGCGAGAAAGGCGTGCTCGAAGTAGGCGCTGTTGTGGGCGCCGGCGGTCAACAGCACCACGATGGGATCGGCGACGCCGGTGGGCGCGACGCTGCGCAGGTTGTCGAGCAGCACGTCGGGGTAGTGATCGACCGGGGCGATGCGGTGCTCGGAAAAGAGTTCAGGAAACAGGCGCATCATCATTTTGCGGTTTTCGAGCATGTACGACACGCCCGAGGGCACGCGCAGGTTGTCTTCCAGCACCCGAAACTCCCCGGCGTCATCGCGGACGATGTCGATGCCGGCGATGTGGGCGTAGATGCCGCCGGGGACATCCACCCCCTGCATCTCCGGGCGGTACTGCGAGTTGCAGAGAATCTGCTCGGCGGGAATTACGCCCGCATTCAAAATCTGCTGATCGTGATAAATGTCGTGAATGAAGGCGTTCAAGGCCCGGACGCGCTGTTTCAGGCCGCTTTCGAGGCGAATCCATTCCTCCACCGGCAGTACGCGGGGCACGATGTCGAAGGGGATCAGCCGCTCCGCGCCTTCTTCTTGGCCGTACACCGCGAAGGTGATGCCCACCCGGTGGAACAGGGCATCGGCCTCGGCACGTTTTTGCGCCAGGCGCTCGGCGGGCTGATCGTTCAGCCACCGGGTATAGCGCTGATAGTGCGATCGACCCACGTCGTCCTTCAGGTACATTTCGTCGTACGGTTGACTCGCCAAATACCCCCCTATCGATGAATATTGAGTGAATTGCGTGCAAACGGGCGCGCGTCCTCAATCATGTACTCAAGGACTAATGCGCCGCAATGTCCCAAGAATCTACCGGAATGGCTGCACTTGGTTAGTGCACATCCGACCCCAAATGCCGGGCCAGCGCCTCGGCCGCGGCCACGTGCGGAGAGCCCGCAAAGCGGGCGGCAAAGTCCGCCAGCAGGATCCGGGCCACACGCGGCGCGCCGCCCCCGCGCGCGGCCAGCTGCGCTATCCTCAAGGTATCGGGGGCCGACTTGGGGCGAAAGCGCGAATCCTGGGATAAGCGCCGCGCCACCACATCCAAGGCTTCTCCGGTTCGCTTGAGCTTGAGCAAGCGATCGACATAGTCCTCGGTCAGCCGGTTGATGTAGCGCGGGTCGTCCCACTTGACCACGCGCTCGCACAGCCAACGGTAATCCTCCGGGGCGTTGCCGCGGGAGTCGAGCCAGTCCTTCAGCAGATCCCAGCACTTTATATGAGCGCTTGCGCGCATGAGCCCGTAGGCCTCGGTCACGAGGTTGTCGCTTTGGCGCAGCTCCTGTTTCAGCCTGCCTTCCTCGGTGCGCTCCGGGGAAACCCGGGTTTCGATTCCTAGCTCATGGCGCCGCTCATACACCGCGCCGCCCAAGAAGCTGAACACGGAGAGCACGGCAAACATACCGACGGCGGCTTCGACCGGCAGCCAAAGATCCAAGCGCCCCAGCAAGGTAAGGCCCAGCGCATACAGAGCGATAATCCCAAGAACCAGCCAGTAAAGAGGACCCAGACCGCGGATCAGTCGGATCCACTCGACCGGGTAAGCCGCCTTGAGGAGATGCCCCTCCAGTCCCAACACCGCCACCGTGGCGGGTGCGAGGAGCGCCGCTGCCACGGCGACGATGCCGGCCGCGACCGGACCCAAATACACACCCGCCAGTTTCACTAGCGCGTAGATCAAGCCTAATATCAGAATCTGCGCGAGCGGACGCTGCTCATCGATCGGATTCATCATCTGAATGTCCAGCGTCGGCGGTTCATCGTGGCCCCATGCCGTGTGGTCAAACAGGATGTAGGCATATTTGAAGAACCAAGAGATCACGATGAGGGCCAGCGGAATGCCGATCAATCCGCCTTTGGCCGCTATGGAAAGCAGCAGCGCGAATACCACCACCACAGCCGCGGCTCCGCCGCGCGCCGGGCGGACCAGGTGACGAAACATTCTCAAGTGAGCTGGAGGAGTTTGCATGGGCGGAACGGCCAGGCGCGAACCTTTCCGGTTTATGCGCATGATGAGACGATTGGGGAAGGTTGAATATCGATGCGGCACTTTCGAAAATCGGTAGATATCAGGATGATGGTTAGCTTGCTGATGCTAATGATCCCTTCGAATCAGTCTCGCTTGAGCAGCCTTAGTGGGACGCAAAAAATTTAGGGATCCTGATAAATTCAACAATGCGTCACCATCTTTTCAATCTTCGCCTCGTAAAAGAAGTAAGTGGAACTCAAGGAATTGAAGGTTTTTGACTAGAAGCTATTTCATCGCGAAACATGTGTAAAACTCATGTGTGCTACTCGTAACCGACGAGCAGTGGGAGCTGATCCGGAGAAGCATATTCCCGACGATCGTCCAGGCCGAAAGCCGATCCCGGCGCTCAGTGGCACTTGCTTCCTCAGTCCTACCCGAACTACAGGACGGTGCACCATCGCCTTCAGCAGTGGTGCGAGAACGAAGTGATTCGCGCCGCGCCCGCGGAGGTGGCGAACGTGCTTCGTGAGGGGGGCTGTATCGATGAGTCGGAGCGCTACATCGATGCCACGTTTGCCTCGGTGAAGGGCGTCGGCGATGAGTTTGGGCCGACGCGACGCGGAAAAGGCGTGAAAATCGTGGCAATTGTCGATCGTCATTGCCTGCCGCTGGCTGTGACAACGCACGCCGTAAACCATCATGAGGTCACGCTTGTGCAGCTGACCCTCGACTTTTACATGATCGAAGCAAAGAAAGCCGGAGAACCTGATCGCGTGAAGCGGAAGCCAGGGAGCGCGTCGGCGGAGCTGCGGCGGTAACCGACTCCATTCGAAATGGCAAAAAGAGGCGTGCTCCCGAGGTAGGGCCCCTCTTCCAGTCTGAAATCTAGTTCAATCGACAGAGAAGGTCGGCTACGATTTCGCAGCCGTTATTTTCCGCAACAGTCCTCCGAGATCCCATCGCTCGGCTCGTGCCTTGCTGAACCGCACCGCTGGTGCCTTGCTGAACCGCACCGCTGGTGCCTTGCTGAACCGCACCGCTGGTGCCTTGCTGAACCGCACCGCTGGTGCCTTGCTGAACCGCACCGCTGGTGCCTT
>Ga0302324_100000584_pt1 | contig 94331 bp, 93 predicted proteins | sample Palsa_T0_1_FD_201949 | JGI IMG/M metagenome (GOLD analysis project Ga0302324, IMG submission 201949) | Peat permafrost microbial communities from Stordalen Mire near Abisko, Sweden - Palsa_T0_1 | ecosystem: Environmental > Terrestrial > Soil > Palsa > Peat permafrost | place: Sweden: Abisko... | reverse complement strand
TGAAACGTTTATTGACCGCGACCGGGCTGGCCATCCTGCTATTCGCGCCGGCCGTTGCCAGCGCGCAGATTCTGGTTGCCGGAGAAGGTCCGGTCGTGTACGGGCACCACCATCTGAACACCACGAATATGGACGCGCAGAAGAAGTTCTATGCCGACACGCTGGGCGGCAGCGTGGCTACGGTCGGTTCCGGTGACCGGCAGCAGGAGATCATCAAGTTCCCGAATGTCCTGATCTTTTTCCGTCCGATGCAGGCGCCGACGGGCGGCTCGATCGGCACCACGGTCAACCACATCGGCTTTTCGGTTCCCGATCTCAGGCCGGTCGTAGCGAAAATCAAGGCGAACGGCTTCAAAATGATCACCGCCGATTCGGTTGCCGCGAACGTGAAGGTCACCGACGACATTGCGGCCGCCAGTCCGACGACGAACATCGCGTTTACGCTCGGTCCAGAGGATGTCAAAGTGGAGCTCGTCGAAGTCAAATCGCAGAAGGCCCCGATTCAGCTTCATCACATCCACTTCTTCGGGCAAATGAACACCGAGATGCAGGCGTGGTACGCAAAGACGTTCGGGGCGACAATGGTTCCGCCCAATCCGGCGTCCGCGTTCGTGCAGGATCAACTGCCCGGCGTATCCCTGAACTTCACGCCCTCGCCGACGCCGACCGTCGGCACCACCGGCCGGGCGATCGATCACATCGGCTTCGAGGTCAAAAATCTCGAAGCGTTCACGAAGAAGCTCGAAGCCCAGGGCATCAAACTGGATCGTCCCTACACCAAGGTGCCCCAGCTTGGCATCGCGATCGCGTTCCTCAAAGATCCCTGGGGGACGAATATCGAAATGACGGAAGGGCTCGCCGACATCAAGTAGGGATGCATCACTCACGTCCCCACGGCCGGCCGCGTTGTAGATCACGTGGGATTGACCAAGGGTCTCGCCAGATCAACTGACTTCGCTCTTGAATGCGCGCCGGATCTGCCGCGCCACGCCGCCGGTCCCGTGATTTCAGGTTTCATATGCTATTAAAAGTACGGGATGTTGAAATGATTCGCCATCGCTTCAACCTCGCGTTGTTTCACATCGGCGCCGGCATGGTCGAATACGCACATCTCCTCGATCCCAGCTTGACCATAATTCTGTTCACCAATAACCAGGGCTTCAACCCTTATCGCATGACCATTGGCGTCATGCGATTCTTTGTTCCTGAGATCGAGAAACGCAAGTAAGAACGCGAAGCTCCCTGTGCGAGACCGCCGGCTTCGCTCTAGGATGGGGAAAATGGAGTAACGCATGGCCCAGCAATACGGGTCCAGGCAACGAATGATCCCGACATGGGCCGGAGGCAAGCCGAATATTACTTGGGATTTCAACGACTACTCGGCGAGCACGTGGAACAGATCGTGCTTTACATCGGACGCGAGCCCATGCGCTTGCGGCCCCTGTTCGAGACGCCGACAATGCGATACGAGTTTCAGTTGCTCGACATCCGCGAAGCCGACGGCGAGTCACTGCTCGCGAGCGACGATTGGGGCGACAATCTATTGGCTCTCTTGACGCAGGTTGAGCAAGAGCGTGTTCTACAGCGAGTAGAGCAACAAATCCGCAAACTGAAAGGCGAAGAACAGGAGACGGCAGCCAGGCTCCTCGTCATCATGTTGGATGCAGTGTTCGGAGCACTTCCGGAGTGGGTCACGGACAAGCTCGGAAACGCCAACGAAGCTGAGCTAATTGCCTGGGGCAAGCGCGTGCGGTCAGCGCAAAGTCTCGACGATATATTCAAAGATTAGGCAGCAGACCCTATTTGCCGCATTGGCACTGCACATACCGTACTACTCGCGGGTACCTGATTAAGGCAGTTCCGTTCCCACGAATTGGTTCAGCAAAACGTTGCCTTTATACTCCATTTCCTGGTGGATTCCGATTTTCGATGTGTAGTAGGCGTTCACGGTAGCGCGCTTCAGCTCTTTGAAAAACATCTCTTCGGGACTCTTCGGTTCTTCTTCATTTTGAGCCATGCGCTCGACTATTGACGTGCGCTGCGCCGGAGCAGTCTCTAGAAAAGCCATCCCGTGCATCTGAAGGCTAGCCTGATTCACCAGTTGAACACCCTTGCGCCACAGTTCCTTCTGGTCCGCTTCTTGAGATTCCGCCAGCCGCGCGTCGATATAAGCAGCGGCCCCCGCGGCCCTGGCGCCAGGCGAGTGGTCATCCGCGGGAATGATGATTTCGGCCAACTCGTCGACGACGGCGAACTCCTGCGGGGTAAAGAATCGCTGCTGCTCTTGCGACGCGCCGAACTTCGCCGCGAAAGCCGTCGCGGCCGCGATCTTGAACAATTCCCGCCGTTCGATATCGCTTGACATTCAAACCTCCCCTTTCTGGACCCGATCGGCCAGATGGTCGCAAGACCGCCAGCACAGAGCCATGATGGTCCAGGTGGGATTCTGGCAAGACGCGCTCACGTGACTGCTGCCATCCACCACCAGCAGATTGGGGACGTCGTGCGATTGCTGGAACTGGTTCAGCACCGATGTCTTTGGATCGTTGCCCATGCGCGCGGTTCCGAGTTCGTGAATCGACCAGCCCTCCGGCAGGGTGTCGCGGTCGACGCCGATGATCTCGATGCCGGCCGCTTCAAACATCTCGCGCGCCGTGTCCGCCATATCCGCCGCCATCTTCTTTTCGTTGTCGCCGAAGTGGTAATTGAAACGCAGAACCGGGATGCCCCAACGGTCTTTCACATCGGCGTCGATGTCCACGTAGTTTTCGTAACGTGGCAGCACCTCGCCGAACGCGCCCATGCCGATGAACGCCCCCGCGTAATCCCGCACCTTCTTCTTATAGGCGGCGCCAAATCCGGGCGTGGAGGCGGCATGCCCCGGAAACATGTGGGTTCCGCTATCGCCCTCGAAGCCGTAAGCGCGGATGAAGTTCGATTGACGGCCGGCCAGGTTGCGGAAGCGCGGCACGTAGAAGCCAGCCGGGCGGCCATCGTCGAGCGTGCGCGGCTTGCCCACCAGTTCCTTCACCAGCCCGGTGACGGAAGGCCCCATGATGTGCTCGCAGAAGTTGTGGCCCACGTGACCGCTCGAGTTGCCGATGCCGTTCGGATGGAGGCGCGACTTGGACAGCAGCATCAGACGCGCGGATTCCAGTGTGGACGCGCCCAACACCACCACCTTCGCCTTGGCTTCATAATTCTTGCCGGTCCGGGAATCGACGAACGCCACGCCCCGCGCTTTGCCGGTATTGTTGTCAACCAGCACTTCGTAAACGGTCGAATTCGTTCGCAGCGTAAGGTTGCCGGTGTCCATGGCCGGATAGATCAATCCCGTCGGCGAATCGAAAGCGGCGTGAATGTCGCACCCGCCCGTGTGCCGGTCGCATGCCCCGCGCCCGAAGCAGCGGCTGCGGTATTTGTTGTGCTTCAGGCCGTCGGTGGTAACTCCGGCCCGATACGGCGTCAGCACGCGGCCCATTCCAGCCAGGCTCTCCCTTAGCTTCACTTCCGCCGTATTTAGGCGAGTGGATCGCTGGAAGAGGCTGTCAGGCAGATAAGGCAGATTCTCTCGGTGCCCCGCGACGCCGAGGTATAGGTCGACCTTGTCGTAGTAAGGCGCGATATCGGTGTAGGAAATGGGCCAGTCCTCGCCGTATCCGTCGCGGGAGGCGGCTTTGAAATCGTAGTCGGACAGCCGCAGCGCCAGCCGACCCCAAATGTTAGTCTTCCCGCCCAGGCAGCGCGCCCGGACCCAGGCATAATTGGTTCCGGTGTAGGGATTGTCCTTCTCATCCACCACGATGTTCTTGCTGTAATCGGCGCCGGTCCACCCTTCCACGTAGGAGTAGACGTGTTTGTTCGGCAGCCCCTTGGCATAGGGCGGCTTACGGAACGTGTATTCGTTCCGGCTGAGCGCGTGCGAATCCGGCGGCAGACCTCCGCGCCTGGCATGCTCGTACGGCCATTCCATCGATTTCAGTTCCTTCTCGATGTCGAGCTTCTTGCCGGCCTCGAGCAGCAGTACTTGCATGCCGTGCGACGTGAGGACGTGCGCGGCCATTCCGCCCGCGGCTCCCGAGCCCACGATCACGGCATCGTAAGTTCTTTTGAGGTCGACGTCCCTTTCGGCGGGTGCTGGCATGGGTGCCTCCTATTCTCTCTCGAAACCGGATCTCGCGCGTGGGGTTTAATCCGATGAAAAATCGACCTGAGCGGCCGATGAAGGAACCTAGCCCAAGGTCCTGAGTAATGTTCCGGGTTCGGCGGAGTCCAACCGGGCGGGAGGACAATCGGTATGGACACAAAACCGACCCTTTCGCTTGACTGCGTCCGGCAAAATGGGAGGCGCGAAACAACAAAGTTACCTGCCTGCACCTTATCCGAGGCGCGGAAACTTGCCGAGCGGGTGCTGTACCTGGGGAACGGCCTTTACACGGAAGTTGATATTTGCGACCAGGAAGGAACCATCGAAACGATTGAAAATACCGCCCGGCCAATGAACCCCTCCGAAGTGCTTCTTGTAGAAGACAACGCCGGAGACGTGCTTCTTATCGGCCAAGCCCTTGCTGGGCAGCCGGCGCCGGTCCACCTGCGCATTGCCCGTGACGGTGAACAGGCGCTGCAAATCTTAGGCGAACCTGGTTTCAAGCCCGATCTCATCATTCTGGACTCGAACCTTCCTAGAATCTCAGGCTACGCAGTGCTGGCGTCGTACCTCACGCGGCAAAGCCCGGTCGTTGTGTTCAGCGCATCTCAGAACGAGGGGGATGTGGGCCGTGTTTTGTCGCTCGGGGCAAAAGATTTTGTTCGCAAACCACTGAATTTGGGTGATTACACGACCGCGATCGGTGAAATGGTCCAGAAGTGGGCGGGCCGCGACAGCGTAGGCTAGTATCTGTTACGTTTTGCTAACCCGTACTCGCTTCATGGTGCGCCTGTAATTATTTCTAATTGCGCTCACCGCGTATTATCAGGCGGCCCAAGGAAAGCAAGGATCTTAGCGCAAAAAGCCGGATGGCAGCGCTCTTGCATGGAAGGCTGGCATGAGGAACACATTCACCTCGACAATAGTCCTGGCCACTCAGCTAGTGGCGGCGTCATTCGGGTGCGCCCTTATCACGGCACCTGCTCTGAGCGCTCAAACAACGGCCGACCAAAGCACAAGCACCCGTAAGGCCGACCGTCAACTAATGCAGAAAATTCGGAAGGCTGTGGTCGCCGACAAATCGCTCTCGACCGAAGTCCACAACATCAACATAACTTCACAAGACGGGACAGTCACTCTGAGAGGCACCGTCAAGTCGGACGAAGAGAAAAAGAGTATTGAGGATAAAGCTACGGAGATCGCCGGACCAGGGAAGGTAACGAGTGAACTGGCCGTCGCTCCGAGCAAGTAACAACATTGATTCATCGCATAAAGCTTAGAAAGGATTATCATGGCAGGAAAAAATACGGCAGTTTTTGGAATTTTTCGCGACACCGTGTCTGTCGGTGGCGCTTTACATGCGTTGCGGGCCGCCGGGTTCCGCAATACGGACGTTTCCGTTCTGATGCCGGAGAACGCCGGCAACAAAGACTTCGTCCATCGCAAGGACACCAAGGCCCCCGAAGGCGCCACCACCGGAGCAGCGTCCGGTGCGGTACTCGGCGGCGTGCTTGGATGGCTAGTTGGCATCGGGGCATTGGCGATTCCGGGGCTCGGACCCTTCATTGCCGCCGGACCGATCATGGGCATGCTGGCTGGCGCTGGCGCCGCGGGCGTCGCAGGTGGCGTCGTCGGATCTCTGGTTGGACTGGGAATTCCGGAGTATGAGGCGAAGCGCTACGAAGGCCGCGTGAAGGCGGGCGGCATTCTGCTGTCGGTGCATTGTGACAGTTCCGAGTGGGTAAGCCGCGCCAAGAAAATTCTTTCGGAAACCGGCGCCGAGGATGTCAGTTCGGCGAGCGAGGCCTCGGCCGACTACGCCATGAGCGATCGGCCGGGCGCGCGTATCTGACTCTACAGGGAGGAAGCACAATGAAATCGAATACGAGCGTGCTTGCTATTACTCTGCTTCCCGCCATAAGCATCTTGTTTGTGGCCTGCGGGGGAGGAAAAGTCGTAGTTTTGCCTAGCCCCGCTACTCCGGGCCCGTCCGCCATTGTTGCAACCGCGCCGGTGTCGCCCGCGCCGGTCGTTGTCACGGCCATGCCCCCCATGCCCGCGCCGCAAGCTGACGTTGCGCAGGGTGCCAGCCCGGGTCCCAACTATGTCTGGGTTGCCGGCTACTATGACTGGAGGGGCGACCATTATGCATGGGTCCCTGGAAACTGGATGTTGACTCCGTCGAGCACATCGGCTTGGGTAGCCGCACATTGGGAAAACACGGCGGGCGGTTACACCTGGGTTCCGGGACACTGGCGATAAAATACTGGGTTGTCGTTCTCGCTTGATTCGCCCACGCCATCGGCCGTTTGCGGGCCATTGGCGTGGGCGTTTCTTTTTGATCACGCGCCCGCCGCGGGCACCCCGACGTTCGGCTCCGTTCGAGGTAGAAATTTCCTGAGGTGGGGGACCACTCGCTTGTAAGCTGTTGATCCAAACCTGGAGGGCGAATTGCAACAGTAAATGTGCGCGACGTTTTTCTCCTTAAGAAGTTTGCCGCGCCGAAACTTCAATGAATAACTGCCTGGGAGGGCCTTTGTGAGCACCACTGCAATTCGCCGGGATGATTTCGACGCCATACTGGTTTCCGAGTTGGAGACCTTGCTGGAAGGTGAACGACGCCTAAAGCGTCTGTATTCGCGGTTACGAAAGAGACCGCATTTGCGTGAGTCGTTTCTAGAAGAGCTGGCCGCCGTCCAGTGCCGCGCCGAGCGTCTTCACGCTGTTCTGAATCCTTGTGAACTTTGGGGCCCGGCTCCGGCGGCGTTCACCACTCCGAACATGAGACCCGCTGCGTAGGATTATCGTGAACCGCGCCTTATTGCTAATCGTTTTGATCATCCTGCTGCTGGGAGCATTGCCCACCTGGCCGTACAGCGCGGGCTGGGGCTATTATCCGAGCGGGGGGTTGGGGCTCGTGCTGATCATCGTTCTGGTGCTCGCATTAATCGGCAGGGCTTAATCCAATCGTCAGCCCGACAAGCGGCATTTGATCCAGCAGCGCAAAACCTCGGCTACGCTCCAGGCTTGCGCGATGCAGCCGCGCGGCGTGAAGGGCGGCTCGGCGTCGAAAATTTCGCTGATGGACCCGATGCATGCCTCCCTCAAATGCGGCACGAAACCGTCCAGGAACTTGCCTGCGCCTTCCAAATCGCCGGGATTCACCTTGAGCCAGGCATCGACGAACGGCCCGATCAGCCAGGCCCACACGGTACCTTGATGATAGGCGGCGTCGCGAGCGCGAAGGTCGCCGTCGTACTTCGGTTTGTAGTCCTTGTGATCCGGCGAAAGCGATCGCAAGCCAACCGGAGTGAGAAGCTTGGCGCGCGCTATTTCAAGCACCGCCGGCCAGCGCGATTCATCGAGAATCGGATGCTTCAATGAAATCGCCAACAGTTGATTGGGGCGGCACGCGGGATCGTCGCCGTCCGGCCCATCGATCACGTCAAACAGATGCCTCCCTGGCTCATACCAGAACCGCGCGTTGAAGGATTCGCGGGCTTGTTGAGCGGAGGCCCCAGCGCGCGCGGCATGTTCCAGGTCGTTTTCTTCGGTCAGCCAGCCTTCCAGCAGCTTCAGCGCGTTGTACCACAGCGCATTGATTTCGACGGCTTTGCCGCGCCTCGGTGTCACCACCCAATCGTCGACTTTGGCATCCATCCAGGTAAGCGCGTAACCCTCGGCGCCCTGCTTCAATAATCCATCGCGCGGATCGACGCCGATGCCAAAGGCCGTCCCCCGCATGTGCCACTCGAAAATATCGAGCAGCTTGGGCAGTGCCATCCGAAGTACTGAGCGATCCTCGCTCGCCGCGGTGTAGCGATCAATAGCGTGGAAAAACCACAGCGTTGCGTCGGCGGTGTGATACAGACCTTCCGTCTTGCGCTCGGGAAAGAGGTTGGGGATCAGGCCGTCGCGCACGTAATGGGCGAAGGTACGAAGAATCCACGCGGCCTCGGCATAGCGCCCGGTGGAGAGAGTCAGGCCTTCGAGCGAAATCATGGTGTCGCGGCCCCAATCGGTGAACCAGTGATATCCGGCAATGACCGTGCGGACTTCGTCTCCGACCGCGCGCGCCCGTGTGGCATCATCGATTCTGCCCGCGGGTGTGATCAGGAATTGATCGGCCGCCCAAACTAGTTCGGCGACGGTCGGGCTGTTTTCGGCCAGCTCGTGGACATGCTTGCCCATTTTGACGGCGGCTCCCAGTAGGATGCGGCGCTTCCTTTCGGACTCCGACTGCATGGCCAAAGCCGGAGTGAGCGCGCGCATATTCTCCCAGGACTCGGAGGACGCGATCAGCGTCGCGTCCGAGTCCGCTCGAAGATCGACGTGGAAGAATCCCGGGCTCCAGAGGTCGCCTTGCGCGGGATAACCGCGAAGTTCCTCGATGCGGTACGTCACCTTTTCGATGCGAATGCGATCCACGGTCAGCGCGGCGTTCTCTCCTTCCAAGATGAGCCGCAGCGGCGGAATATCGGTTCCCGGCGAAACTTCGTAGCGGTTCTGGCCCACGGTGAGCGTATAGGAAGATTCCAGTTCGGCACTGACGGGAGTTTCGTGCGGCCGGAAGTGAATGGAAGGCCGCAGCACCAGGCGCACGCTTTCTTGGCCGGCAAGCAGCGAATAATTGACGAACGCCGTGTTCTGGCCGTGCGGCAAAACCAATCTCTTCTCGACCGTGATGCTTCCGACTTCGTAGCGCCAGACGGGCACGCCTGCCTCCAAGCGGAATTCGCTCAGGTAATCCATGGCGTCGAGCTTCGCGGGACCGCGGCCGTGCTCCTCGCCGCTCAACTGAACGAGGCGGCCGTCGGGAAGTTCGAGGCGCTCCCCCAGCTCGTTGAGCATCATGATTCGGCCGAAAGGCGCCGGCAGCGCGGCGACGAGATAGCCGTGATAGCGGCGCGTAATTACTCCCGACAAGGTGCCGGACGCATAGCCACCCAGGCCATTCGTCACCAGCCATTCGCAATTGAGACCAGCCTCGGGGTTGGCGCCGTCTTTGCCCGGCCAGGGCATTCGGATGACGAGATCAGGCATGGTTTGGATCGGGCTTTGGATTGGGCTTCAGCAGTACGGCGGCGTGGCCGGGAATTCGCCAGTTCTCTTCTGTGTCGAGCGGCGGGGTTCCAGTGCCGCCATACTTGGGGTCTTCGCTCGACCACCGCGTGGCCCATCCGGAACCGGCCGGTGGAGCGAGCAACGGCTCCGGCGCTGGATCGAGATGCAGATCGATTCCGAGATTGACAATCAACAAGCGGTCTTCTCCGGTATCATCCCCGTCGCCGAAAAAGCGCAGTACAAACGCTTCCCCAGAGAGCACCGCGCCGTCCACCCCGCGCCGTCTTTGAGCGCGAAACGCCGGCTCTTCGCGGCGCAGCTTCAGCAGATCGCGGTGCAGATCGTAGATCTCGCGATGAGTTTCGCGCTCGGACTGATCCAGCTTGCAGCGTTCGAAGGTGGCGGGATCGCCGGGATCGGCGAAGCGCTGCCGCATTTCAGGCGTCGCGAGGCTGCGGAATTGCGCAAGAAAATCGACACGGCCCTGGCGGATTTGTTTGGCGAGCTCGGGGCCATGGTCGGCGAAGTAGAGGAACGGGCTGGAGGCGCCGAATTCCTGGCCTTGAAACAGCATGGGAGTGCCGGGTGCGAGCAGCATCAAAGCTGTCATGGCGCGAAGTTTGCCGGGCGAGGCCAGCTTCTGACAGCGCTCGCCATACGCGGAGTTGGCTATTTGATCGTGATTCTGGATGAAGGTGACCAGGGCTGCGGGATTCAGGTCGAGCCCGGGCGTGCCGCGGGGGTTCTTCTGCCACTTGTAGCGCTGACCTTGATAAAGGTAGCCGTATTTCACGGATGAAATGAACTCTTGGGGCGTCCCCAAGTAGTCGGTGTAGTAGGCTTCGTTGCGGCCGGTGAGAGCCACCATTGCGGCGTGATGGAAATCGTCGTTCCAAAGGGCGTCCAATCCGTAGCCCCCCTTATCCGGAGTCCTCACGAGTTTCACTTGTTGCGGCTCGTTTTCGGCGATCAAGATCACCTCGCGTGGAGCGGCATGTTTGCGAACTTCGCGGCCCAGGGCGCCGAGGATGTGATCATCGGAGCCGTCGTGGATGTCTTGCGTGGCATCCAGCCGGAGACCATCCAAATGGAACTCGTCGATCCAGTAGCAGGCGTTGGCGATGCAGAATTCGCGAACCGGGCCGGAATCGCTCCCATCGTAATTGATAGCTGGCCCCCAGTCAGTTTTTTTCTCGCAGAAGTATTGCGGGGCGAATTTGGCGAGGTAGTTGCCGTCGGGGCCGAGATGATTGTAGACCACGTCCAAGATTACGCCCAGGCCGAGGGAATGCGCCCGATCGACAAAACGGCGAAAGTCGTCAGGCGACCCATAAAGATGCGAAGGCGCGAACCACTGCACGCCGTCATAGCCCCAGCCGAATCGGCCCGGAAATTCGGCTATCGGCATTATCTCCAAAACAGTGACGCCGGATTCGGCCAGATGCGGCAATTCGGCCTGCGCGCCGCACCAGGAGCCCTTTTTCGTGAAGGTGCCAATGTGCATCTCATAAATTACTTGGTGCGGCAGGGCGATGCCACGCCAACCCCGATCAGTCCATTGGAACATAGCAGCATCGACAACCTCCGACGAACCGTGCGGGCCATCCGGTTGGAAACGGGACGCGGGATCGGGACACGTTTCGCCGCCGTCGAGCATGTATCGGTACCGAGAGCCGGCTCGAGCATCGGGCGCGATGCCGGAGAAATAGCCCGAGCCTTCGGCTTGGAGCGCAACTTCCTCTTGAAGTGCCACGGTGCCGCCGCCGTCTACCACCACTTCCACCTTTTTTCGGACTGGCGCCCATACCCGAAAGTGAACGCCCGCGGCGGTGACTTCGGCACCAACTGGAAACGATCTGGCTGGTAGGCGTCTGGTGGGCGGTTTCACTGGCGATCCGTGGTCAGCAAACGGGAAACCGGCGGCTGCTCCGGTACACGGCACACCACCAGCGAGAGCGGCACCAAGTCAATTGCCGTGCCTGGTTCGGAAAAGCGAGAGCAAGGTTCGAGTGCCGGATCGTTGGTATCGATGAGGATCTCCCATTTGTCGGCGTCAGGCGGCTTGGGGACGAAGAACTGTATCGGCTCGTGATGGCAGTTGAGCATGATGAGAAACGTGTCGTCCTTAATGGGCTCGCCGCCTTCGTCCACCTCGCCGATGGTTTGGCCGTTGAGCATCAAGCCGAGGCAGCGCACCCAGCCAAGCCCCCACTCTTCGTCGGTCATGTCTTGGCCATCGGGGCGCAGCCAAACGATATCTTTTTCCTCGGTGCCGCGAATCGCGCGATCCTGATAGAACTTGCGGCGGTGTAAGCTGGGATGATCGCGGCGCAGCTGGATTAGTTTTTGCGTGAATTCAACTAACGCGACCTTCCGAGCGTCGAGCGACCAATCTACCCAGGTGATTTCGTTATCTTGACAGTACGCGTTGTTATTGCCGTTCTGCGTGCGGCTGATTTCGTCGCCTCCCAGAATCATGGGCACGCCCTGGGACAGCAGCAAAGTCGCGAGAAAGTTCCGCTTCTGCCGCTCGCGGCGCTCGATGATCTCCGGGTCGTCGGTGGGGCCTTCGGCGCCCATGTTCCAGGAGTAATTGTCGTTCGTCCCATCTCCATTTTCTTCCTGGTTGGCCTCGTTGTGTTTGTCGTTGTAACTGACCAGGTCGTGCAGCGTGAACCCGTCATGGGCGGTAACGAAATTAATGCTGGCGGAGGGACGGCGGCCGTCGCGATCGTATAAATCGCTGGAGCCGGTGAGGCGATAGCCGAGATCGGACAATTGCCCCTCATCGCTTTTCCAATAGCGGCGGACGGTGTCGCGGTAACGTCCGTTCCACTCCGCCCAGCCGGCGGGGAAGTTGCCCACCTGGTAGCCGCCGTCGCCCACGTCCCACGGCTCGGCGATCAGCTTCACCTGGGAGATCACCGGATCCTGGTGAATGATATCGAAGAAGGCTGACAGGCGATCCACGTCGTGCAACTCGCGCGCGAGCGTCGAGGCCAGATCGAAGCGGAAGCCGTCCACGTGCATTTCTTCGATCCAGTAGCGCAGGCTATCCATGATGAGCTTGAGCACCTGCGGATGCCGGGCATTCAAACTGTTGCCGGTGCCCGTGTAATCCATGTAGTAGCGCGGCTGGTCGCCTACCAGGCGATAGTAGGTGGAGTTGTCCACTCCTCGAAAGCTCAGCATCGGGCCCATGTGGTTGCCCTCGGCGGTGTGATTGTAGACCACGTCGAGGATCACTTCGATGCCCTCGCGGTGAAAGGTTTTCACCATGGTTTTAAACTCGGCCACCTGCCCGCCGAGATCCCCGGAACTGGAATAGCGGGCGTCCGGACTAAAGAAATTCGTAGTGTTGTAGCCCCAATAGTTGGTGAGCCCCTTGTCCGCAAGATGTTTGTCGGTGAGAAACGCGTGTACCGGCATGAGTTCAACGGCGGTGACGCCGAGCCGCCTCAGATATTGAATGGACGCCTTGGACGCAAGGCCCGTGTAAGTGCCCCGGAGCGCCTCCGGGATCTCGGGATGCCGTTTCGTGAAACCTTTGACGTGCAGCTCATAGATGATGGAGTCGCTGACCGGGAGGCTGAGCGCCCGATCCTCTTCCCAGTCGAAATAGGGATTGACGACCACGCACTTCTGCATGCCCGTGGCGTCGTCGTTTTCATCGAACGTCAAGTCGGCGTCTCCATTGCCGGGCTGATAGGGAAAAATCGGCGAGGACCAGTCGACCTGACCGGCCAGCGCCTTCGCGTATGGATCTATCACGAGCTTGTTCGAATTGAATCGCAGGCCTTCGCTGGGCTGGAAGGGTCCATGCACGCGATAGCCATACAACTGACCTGGCTGCAATCCCTGAATGTAGCCGTGCCACACATAAGTGGTCCGTTCGGGCAGCCGGATGCGCGCTGTTTCAGGGGTGTTGGGCCGATCGAAAAGGCACAAATCAACCCACTCGGCGTGTTCGGAATAGACGGCGAAATTGGTTCCGGCGCCATTCCAGGTCGCCCCCAGTGGGTGCGGACATCCCGGCAGAATCTTGGTTGACATCTCCGAACGGTAGACGCCGAAAGACGCCGACTTATAACAACTTCATCACTCGATCACTTGGCCTTTTGCGCTACCGAGGCAGCCTGAATCGAAACGTCGCTCCGTTGGCGCCCTCGGACTCCACCCAAATCGCCCCGCCATGTTGCTCGACGATTCGTTTGCAAACGGCTAAACCCATCCCGGTGCCCGGAAACTCGCGTCCGTGCAAGCGTTTGAAGACCTCGAAGATCTGGTCGTGGTAGCGCGGATCGATCCCCGGACCATTGTCGCGTACCGAGAAAGTAATGCCTTGTTCGGACGCACTGGCCGAAATGTGGATCTGGAGAGAGCCTGGCGCCCGAAACTTGATCGCGTTGGCGATCAGTTCGCGGAACAACTGGCTCAATCGTTCGAAGTCGATCGTCACGCGGGGAAGCGGATCGTGCGTGATTTGAGCGCCGCTGTCGCGAATCGAGCTTTCCATGGCCAGCAGCACCGCGCCCAGGACTGCATCGGCATCCACCTGGGACTCCGGATGTTCCAACGGCCTGAGTTGGAGTGAGTACGTGACCAGATCGGCCAAGAGCCGTTCGGCCCGTTCAATGGCATCGGCGATGTAGCCCAGGAATTCCTGCCGCTCCTGATCGGGCTGATCACGTCCGAGTAGGAACAATTGTGTGTAACTCTTGACCATGCGAAGCGGCTCGCGCAAGTCATGTGATACGGCGTAGGCAAACTGGCGCAGCTCATCGTAATGGCGGATCTTTTCATCGCGGAGCCGATCTCGCAGCTCCTCGATCTCTGCCGACAGTTGCTCCGCATTGTGCGATGGGGCGGACGTCTCGTTGTCGATTGTGGAGGCCTCCGGTGCTGGTCGTTCCACCTTTCAAAATAACCCAAGCAGGACCCGATTGTGGCGGACCCAAGCCCACCCGGCATCTTTAACCGTAGAACCACGGCGGCGTGTGGCAGCCGAGATGGACTGTCACCGCGTGGGATCGGGACCTTCGATTTCTCCGTGAAAAACCCGAACGGCGGGGAGACAATCCCGCATCGCAGCCCACAAGAGATTATGGAAGAATCGCCGCACTGGACCGCCGAAAGCGCGAAGGTGATCGAGACCATCCGGACCCTGCTATGAAAATTTCCCCCGCGTTTCTCAGAGGTGTTCGAGATCTGATCGCCGGGGCGCACGGTGTCGTGGCGCGCGGCGTGGACCTGGTTCAAGTCCACACGAATTTTGAGGTCGGCAGGCGCATCGTTCAGGAAGAGCAGCGCGGTAAAGACCGGGCCGCCTACGGAAAGCAGGTCATCGGAGCGTTGGCGGACAAGCTGACCGCCGAGTTTGGCCACGGGTTCTCCGACACCAACCTGAAGCTGATGCGGCTGTTCTTCCTGCAGCACCAAAACCGAATTCGTCAGTCACCGACTGACCAATTCAAGGCCCTCACAAAAAGTCAGTCACTGACTGACCAATTGGGACCACCGGCCCTCAATCCCTTCACCTTAAGCTGGACCCATTACGTCGTCCTCCTGGGCGTCAAGGACCCGAACGAGCGCAGCTTCTATGAAATCGAATCCGCCAAACAGAACTGGACTGTGCGCGAACTCAAACGGCAGTTCGCTTCCGGCCTGTACGAGCGCCTCGCGCTGAGCCGCGGCAAGAAGGGCATTCGCAGGCTCGCGAAGGAAGGCCAAACCATTGCGCACTCGCGGGACCTGCTCAAGGAACCCCTGGTTCTGGAGTTCCTCGGTCTGGATGAACGCAGCCACTATTCCGAGTCCGACCTCGAATCCGCCATCATCAGCCAGATCGAGCGCTTCCTCCTGGAGATGGGCAAGGGCTTTCTCTTCGAGGCTCGCCAAAGGCGCTTTACCTTCGAAGAAGACCACTTCTTCGTGGACCTGGTTTTCTACAACCGCCTGCTGCGCTGCTACGTCCTTCTCGATTTGAAAATCGGCAAGATCGGCCATCAGGACCTCGGGCAGATGCAGATGTACGTGAACTACTTCGACCGCTTCGTGAAAACCGGCCAGGAAAATCCCACCATCGGCTTCCTGCTCTGCAAGCAGAGAAACAAAGCACTGGTGGAGATCACGCTGCCCAAGGACGCCAACATCCACGCACGCGAGTATCAGCTATACCTGCCCAGCAAGGGCGAACTGCGGGAAAAACTCACGGAGTGGGTCGAGGAACAGGGTGCCGCCAATGACTAAGCTTGCAACACCCTCACCCGCGAGGAACCTCAAGTGCCTGTATTCTGAACCTGCATGTTTCCTCGGTCCCGACACGTCGCGTTTCCCGCGAGCCACGACCCACAACCCACCTCCCACAACCCACAACCCACCTCCCACCTCCCACCTCCCACCTCCCACCTCCCGGCAGCCAGCGTAGAATCATATTGAAGCAGGTACGCCCTTGTCCCGAACTGAATCTCTCAGCGTCCCGGCGCACGTGCGGTCGCCCAAGCGCGTCACGCGACTCTTTGGCGATCTCAAAGTCCGCCTCAAGTTCATGGTGCTTCACAACGTTTTCTTCCTGATACTCGCCCTGGGTGTCTACTTCGCGCTCTACTCCTACCTTCCCGCGCCCGCCAAAACCAACCTGTTCATCGTTCTCGGCGCCATCTACATCCTGGCCGTGCTGGTGCTTGAAACCACCATCATGCCGCTGTATGTCTACCGCCCGCTGCAGCTCATGCTCGAAGCCGACCAAGCCACGCAGCATGGCGACCGCGATCATGAGCTCATCGGAGAAGCCTTCATTTCCGCCGACGAAATCGGCCAGATCATGCGCTCCCGCAACGCCACCGTGATCGAGCTTCGCAAGCGCGAAGAGGATTTGGAGGAGGCGCTCCGGAAACTGGAAGCGCAGGATCGCCTGGTGAGCCTCGGCCTGCTCAGCGCCAGCGTCGCGCATGAGCTCAATACCCCGCTCACGGTCCTGCAGGGCTCCATCGAAAAGCTCACCGAAAATACCGACGACCCAGCCACCCTCGAGCGCCTGGCACGCATGCTGCGCGTCACCCAGCGCATCCGCCGCATCAGCGAAAGCCTGGTGGATTTCTCGCGCGTCCGCAAACAGCACATGGAGCCGGTGCCGCTGCGCCAGTTGTTCGATGAAGCCTGGGCGCTGGTGGCCATCGACAAGAAGGCCGCCGCCTCGCGCTTCGCCAATCAGGTGCACTCGGGCGACGTGGTTACCGGCAACTCCGATCGGCTGGTGCAGGTGTTCGTCAATCTGCTGCGCAACGCCCTGGATGCGATCCCCGCGTCGGGTGAAATCACCGTTCATTCGCGCCGCTTGAATCGCAACTCGCAGCCCTGGATCTCTATCGCCGTCGAAGACAACGGTCCCGGCATTCCGCCCGACGTGCTGCCCGACATCTTCGAAGCTTTCGTCTCCACGCGTCTCGACGCCAAGGGCACCGGCCTCGGCCTCACCGTCGCCGAGGGCATCATTCACCAGCACGGCGGGACCATCGCGGCCTCCAATCGTGCCGCGGGCGGCGCTTGTCTCGAAGTCACCTTGCCGGCCTCCGGCTCCAGGCGCCAGGGAGGCCCAGCTTGGCAATAAGACCTGTGTCGGAGCTAAAGCCCGATCCGCCGCCCATGAATGGCTTGGTGGATCTCGCCATCCTGGACGACGATCCCGATTTCTGCAATTACCTGGAGGACGCGTTAAAGGACGACGGCGTCTACGCCATCCGCGCCTTCGGGCACCCTGACGAACTGTTCGCCGCGTGTGAGCAGAGGGTTCCCGATATCGTTCTGCTCGATATGAAAATGGGCGAGTTCAAGGGCGACAAGGTGCTCGAACAGCTTCTGGCCGCCTATCCCGGGCTGTGCGTCATCATTGTCACCGGCTATCCGTCGCTCGAGGACATGCGCGCCACTTTCAAGATGAAGGTGTTCGATTACATCGCGAAACCTTTCTCGCTCGCGCAACTCCGCCAGACGCTGCATAACGCCATCGACAAATATGGATTCGGCCGCACCACGCAGGACCGCCTCCGCGAACGCCTGGGCCATCAGATCAAGATGCTGCGCGTCGAGCGCGATTGGTCGCTCAAGGACCTGGCCGGCGCCACCAAGCTCAGCATCTCGCAAATCAGCTCCATCGAGCGCGGCGCGAATCTGCCCAGCATCGAAAGTTTGCTAGCCATCTGCCGCGCGTTTGAGAAGCGGCCGTCGGAAGTGCTCGCAGCCATCGAGTTTTGATCCTAGATGCCTTCAACCGCCTTAGCCCTCGCGATGGTGCGCGCGTTTTCGCCGTCTCCGGAAGAGGAAAAAAGCCGTGAGTTGATCCTGGCGCTGCTCGAATTGACCGACGCGCCGTTTTCGCGCGATCAGTTCCATCCCGGCCACATCACGTGCACGGCTGCCGTGTTGCATCCTAACGGTCGCCAGTTTCTTCTTATGCACCATCATCGGCATCGGCGCTGGCTATTGCCGGGTGGTCATGTTGAGAACAGCGACGCAAACTTGGGTGACACTGCGCGGCGCGAAGCGATTGAGGAAACGGCGGTCCTGATTTCGGAGTCGAGCGCCGGAACTCTTGTGGGCATGGACGTTCACGCTATTCCCGCGCGCAAAGGCGACCCGTTCCATCTCCATCACGATCTCATCTTTGCTTTCGATGCGAGCTCCGAGGAGTTTGCTCCTACCGACGAAGCGCCGCAGGTTGCCTGGTGCGGCCTCGATGAATTATCCAGGATGGACGAGATCGGGCGCTATCAATTGCCGTCCAGCATCACGCGCGCCGTGGAGCAAGCAGTCGCCAAGAAAAACCGGTGAGCACTCGGAGGAAGATGCTCACCGGGTCGGAAGCCTAAGCTGCTCGCGCGGCCCAGGCTGCCCAAATCAAACAGACGCGTGCCCGCCACGCCAGGTTTCCTCGCTCGCCCCTGTTACAGTGGTCACGTGGATGGGGTCATTGTTGTCGACAAGCCGCAAGGCCTCACCTCGCACGACGTTGTGAATCGCGTGCGGCGGCTCGCGAACACGCGCAAGGTCGGTCACTTGGGCACCCTGGATCCAATGGCGACCGGCGTCCTGCCGCTGGTGCTGGGCCGCGCTACGCGTTTGGCGCAGTTCTTCTCGGGCGGGGAAAAAACTTACGACGCCCGCGTGCAATTTGGCTGGTCCACCGACACCTACGACCGCGATGGCGAGCCCGCTTCCGAGCCCGTGGAACCGCGCTTCACGCGCGCGGAATTGGACACCGTGCTGGCGCGATTCCGGGGCGGGTTCCTGCAAACGCCTCCGCCGTTTTCGGCCAAGAAGATCGCTGGAACACCTGCCTATCGCCTGGCGCGAAAAGGGACTCCGGTGGACCTTCAGCCGGTCCAGGTGCAGGTGTTCGAGCTGGATCTCTTGGAGTTTGACGGCGCCACCGCTCGCATCCGATTGCGCTGCTCGGCGGGAACTTATTTGCGGGGGATCGCGCACGATGTCGGCCGCGCGCTTGGTTGCGGCGCGTTTCTAACTGCTCTTCGCCGCACTGCGTCGGGCGAGTTCTCAGAAGGTCAGGCGTTCACCCTGGAGGCGCTGGGCGATCTTGCTCGCGCGGGCAACCTGCGGGAGGCGCTGATTCCGGCTGCTCGCGTTCTGCCGGAGTTTCCGAACGCTCCGGTTGACACCGTTACCGCGGGCCAAATCCGGCAGGGCAAGGATTTCCGGCTCTCACCGTTTGTGGAACGGTCCGGCTCGAAGTACGTGAAGGCCGTCAGTCCCGAGGGCGATTTGATTGCCATTGGGGAGGTGCGCCTGCCGCATGTATATCATCCGATTCTGGTGCTGTGACGGGCATGAAGCAAGCTTAATATCCGCTTTGGGATAGGGTTGACCGGGTTGGTTTATGATTCAAGTGTGCAGCCTCGTCTCGCAATTTTGTGGTTGGTTGGCGGGGCGTTGCTCACGTGCGGGGGCTGGTCGCAATCGCCCGCCAATCCGGACAAATCCGGTAGCGCCAAAGCGGACGGCGCCAAGAGCGAGCCCAAGTACGACGAAACATTTTCCGGCCCGATCGTGGAGCTGTCGGCCACCAAGATCACGGTGTCGCGCAGTATTCTCGGAAAACCGGCGGAGAAATGCACTTTTTGGCTCAAGCCGGATACTCGCGTCGAGGGCAGGCTGCGGATTCACGCTAAAGTTACGGTAGGTTTCGTAACCACCGATGAGGGCGATGTCGCGCGGCTGGTGGTGGTGCGGCCGGCACAGAAGCCGCCCGAGAAAAAGTAGCCAAGAAGTTATTTCTTTTTCTTCTTCCTATTAGCGGCCCAACCTTCCTTAATCACCTGGCGCGCGCGGCCGAGTGCCAGAGCGCCGGCGGGTACTGGATCGGTGATCACGGACCCCGCGCCGATATAGCTGCCGTCGCCGATTTCGAGCGGCGCAACCAGAGTGGAATTGCTGCCGACGAAAGCATCCTTGCCGATGTGCGTGGGGTGTTTGCTCGCGCCATCGTAGTTGCAGGTGATGGTGCCCGCGCCGATGTTGGCGTTTTCGCCGATTTCCGCATCGCCCAGATACGCCAGGTGATTGGCCTTGGCGCCCGCGCCGAAGCGGGTGTTTTTGAGCTCCACGAAATTCCCGATGCGGGCGTTCGCGCCGATCCGCGCTCTGCCGCGCAAACGCGCGAAGGGTCCGATGTGAGCGCCGGTTTCGATTTCGGAATCCACGATGTGGGTGAACGGGGCAATCTCGACTCTGGCTGCGAGCGCGGAATCCCGCACGATTGAGCAAGCGCCGATGAGGGATTCTTCGCCGATGGTTGTATCGCCGAGAATTTGCGCGAACGGCTCCACGATGGAATCCGCGCCAATGCGGACCGCGGCGTCTATGGTAACCGTTTCGGGTTTCTCGATGGTGACGCCGGCCAGCATCAGTTCGCGGACCTTTCTTTCACGGAAAATCCGATCCGCCGCGGCCAGTTCGATACGGTCGTTGATGCCCAGCAGCTCGGCCGGATTCTCGACCTCCATTGCCCCGACGCTGTGGCCGGCGCGATTCAGGATGTCAACAATATCGGTCAAGTAGTATTCGTGGGCCGGATTATCGGGCGTGATCTCGGGCAAGTGCCGCCATAGCAGATCGGCCTGGAAGCAATAAATCCCGGAGTTGATGTATGGAATGGTGAGCTGCTCGGGCGTGGCGGCTTTCTGCTCCACGATGGCTTGAACTTCGCCGTGCTCGCTGAAGACTACACGGCCGTAGCCGGTTGGGTCCGCGAGGCGCGTAGTGATCAGCGTGGCGGCGGCCTTGCCGGAGGTCTGGCGGCGGACCAGCTCAGAAAGAGTCGCGGGCGCTAGCAGCGGGCAGTCGCCATAAAGCACAACGACGAAACCTGGTTTCGAAACGAGCGACTCGCGGCAGGCCAGCAGCGCATGGCCGGTGCCCTTTTGTTCCGTCTGCTCGACAAAACGGACGCCCGAGGGCGCGAGCAGCTCGCGGACTTGTTCCGCCTGATGACCCACCACGACGGTGGCGTGATCCGCGGGCGCGATGGCGCTGGAGGCTGCGACGACGTGCTCAATCAAGGCAAGCCCGCCCGCGCAATGCAGCACCTTGGCGCGCTTCGATTTCATGCGCGTCCCGAGGCCGGCGGCCAGGATCACAACGTTAATCTGCGATGTCATTAATGGGCGGGCTAATGCTCTCCGAGAACACGGATCTTGCTGCGTCCCGCGCGTCCTCGCTTTGCCAATTGTAGTGCAACCTCGGCGGAGGCGCGCGGATCGTGGCGGACACTGTCACCGGAAGCAAGCAGATCGGCGGCCATTACTTGCAGGTGCATTTCGGCCAGGCGGTCGATATCGTTGAGCACGGACCGCACGTTTTGGGCGGCGTATCTCCGCCGCTGGCGGGCAGTGATGGCGCGCGTGTTCACTACAGCTACATCAATGAGCCGCATGCCGGCGTGGCGGTGGATGGCGTCCACGTGATCGGAGGCGCGGAACCCGATGGTCTCGCCGGGCTGCCACATGAGATTCACAAAGCAGGCTTTCAACGCGCGGCTGCGGTGGATGGCCGACGCAATGCCCTCCACCAGCAGGTTGGGGATGACGCTGGTGAATAGCGAACCGGGCCCCAGCGTGATGAGGTCGGCTTCGTGAATGGCGGCCAGGGTTTCCGGAAGCGGTTTGCAGACGCGCGGCTCAAGCTGAATGCGGCGGATGCGCGAGCGGCTCTTGCCGATCCTGGTCTCGCCCTTCACTATCTTTCCGTTCTCCAGTTCCGCTTCCAGGACCACGTTGACGTTGGTGGAGGGATAGATCCGGCCCAGGCTGGCGAGAATTTCCGAAGAAAGCTTGACGGCTTTTGCGAAGTCGCCCGTCAGATCCGTGAGCGCTGTGAGGAACAGATTGCCGAAGCTGTGGCCTTTCAGACCGCGGCCCTCGGAAAAACGGTACTGGAAGAGCTTGGAAAGCAGCGCTTCGTCTTCCGAAAGGGCGACCATGCAGTTGCGAATGTCGCCGGGCGCCAGGACATCGAAATCGCGGCGGAGGCGCCCGGAGCTTCCGCCATCATCGGTGACCGTGACAACCACGGTGATCTCAACTTCCCGCGGCTCCAGGGCGAACCGTTTCAGGCCGTGCAGAAGCGACGACAGGCCGGTTCCTCCACCGATAGCGACGATACGCAGCGGTTCCATTTGCATTTATAGCATCTCAGGTTCCCGGCTCCGATGAAATGAACCCTTGGCGTCAAAGCTCGCGGAACCTTCGGATAGAACTGTGGTACTAAACGAGGGCAAAAAATCTCAGGGGTTGTGGGGAGTGGGGAGTGGGTTGTGGGGTTAGGCGGCGGGCTCATCGTCTTCGTCGTAGGCCGAGACGATAGCCTCCAGGTCTTCGGCTTCGAACACCTGGTCGCAATCCAGGCACCGCACATAGTCCACACCGTCGCGTCGAGCCAGGATTTCCGTACGGGTGTGATTGCAGGGCTGCATAGACAGCGCGAATAGGAGATTATCACCATTCTAAGCATGTCCGTTCGGTTGTCAAGCCCCCAAAGGTGCGGGTAGTGCCCTCATTTGGGGCATTTTTAGTACTCAGGCCGGGCCGGGGGTTCTAGAACGAGCATTTGCCGGGCGTCATCCCTGGAGGAATCCGGCAGCCGTTTTCAGAAACTCCGGCCATCTCTCGCCGATGACCGGACCATGGCCGCTGTTGGGCACGATCCAGAGGCTCGAGAGCGGAATCGCTTTTGCCATTTCGACGGAAAGGTCGACCGGATATAAGGGATCGCGATCGCCCTGGACGATGAGTGTGCGCGCGCGGATCGTGGAGAGCTGCGGCGGAGTGAACGTCATATCGTCATAGCTATCGGCGAACGCTTGCGTGCTAGCCAGGATCGCCTGGATCTGTGGGTCTCCGCTGGGATGGCGGCGTCGCAGGATCTCCCACTGCTGCTCGGGAAGGCTCGCGGGATAGCCGCGCATGATGGGGCGCGCCTGCGCGGGGAAGTACGGGGTCGCGCTCACCAGGACCATGGCCTGGATGCGTTCCGGTTGCATCGTGGCCATGTGCAGCAGGATGTTGCCGCCACAGCTCATTCCTAGTCCCTTGCAAGTATTTACTTTCAAGTGGTCGAGCAGCGCGAGTATGTCGAGGGCGGCGTCCTGATGGCGGAATGGTTTTGACAGAATTCCCGAGCGGCCGTGACCGCGGAGGTCGGGCACGATGAGCTGGAACTCTGAACTCCATGCGGTGATTACTGACGTCCAATCTTGACTGGAACCCGAGAATCCGTGCAGTAAGAGGAGCGGCTCACCGACGCCATGGACTTCGAAATAGAGTTGTGCGCCATTGAGAGTTTCGATCATCGTTCCTCAGATGGCCGCCGCTTTCGGTGCTCTTTCCCACAGCGTTGGCGCGCCCGCAAAACAGCACATTGCGATCACGGGATCGCAGATGGCGCAACCCAGCGAGGAGGTCGGATCGAACGGCAGCAACGGATTTCCGTACAAATGGTGCGCGATGTCCCACGCCGTATGCAGCAACCAGCCGATCCCAATAAAGCGGTAAGAGCGCAGACCGTTGTACGCCACGATCAGCAACAAAGCGCCGAACGCCATTTCCCAAGGCCCGAAACCGCCGGACCAGTAAACCGAGCCTGCCCCTGCGATCAGAATAGCCATGAACTTTTTCCGCGCCGGTTCCTTGATCAGAAACACGAGCAGTATAAACGCCATCGCGATCACTATCGGCGTGACCCACTGGATAGGCGTCACGAAATTGGCCGCAGTTCGTGTCATGCTTTTACTCCCTCCAGTTCCTGAGCAATCCGCCGTATTTGTTCGTCGAGCGGCGCGAACATTTTCACGACCTGTTGCGTCATCGCCGGCCCCGCGGCTTCGGGTGTGCCGGTATCGAAAGGAGGATGTGGATCGTACTCCAGCATGAGTTGCGTCATCTTCGCGACGTGGTCTCCGCGCAGCTTCGCCAGCAGCACCAAGCCGAAGTCGATTCCCGCCGTCACGCCGCCGCCGGAGATCCGGTTGCGATCGGTCACCACTCGCCCCTCCGTCCGCTCTGCTCCAAACAAAGGGAGCAATTCGCAGGCCGCCCAGTGCGACGTGGCTTTATATCCGCGCATCAGCCCGGCCGCGCCGAGAATCACCGATCCGGAACACACCGATGTCACGTATTTCGCCCGCGCCCCGCGATCCGCGAGGAAGGCCAGCACATCCGCGTCTTGCATCACTGGGATCATGCCGGGACCGCCAGGCACAAACAACACGTCCAGATCCTTAGGGCAGTCATTCAAAGTTGCAGTGGGTTCAATCCCAATGCCCGTATCGGTGCGGATCACGTCCTTGGTCTTCCACACCAGGTGGATATTTGCATGCGCCGATAGCACCGTCTGCGGACCCAAGAGATCCAGCAGTGTCAAGCCGGGATAGAGAAGCATGGCAATTTCCAGGGGTTTGCTTGGTTCTTGATTCATTCGTCAGCACTCTCCTTCTTTTGTAAATGAACGCACTTCACCCACGGCGTTGATGGCAACGCTTACTCCGTCAAATGATTTGAATGCGACCTATTTTGGCGTCCGTTTGGGGCGCGTGGGAGGCGAGGCGCGCTCCAGCAGCGCCGCAAAGGCCGTCCGCGCTCGCCGGTCCGCATCGGGCGATTTCAGAAACCGTTGCGCGGCGTGATGGCTCAAATAAATCCCGCTCAGTTCCCAGACGAACTGATCCACATCCAATTTCGCGCGCAAATGGCCCAATTCCACTGCTCGTTGCACAACTCGCGTGAGAAGTCCGCGCCATTCCGCTTCCATTTCGGAAATTTTGTCGCGTACCGGGCTTTCCACGTCGTCGAATTCGAACATGCCGGCCGCCACCGGACAACCGCCCGGCAGCCCCGCGCGCGGAGCCCAACCGAACCAGTTTTTCACCAGCGCCTTCAGGCGGGGAAGCCCTTCAGGCGAGCCCATGGCAGGCGCGATGATGTACTTCGCGCCCACTTCTTTGGTGTGCTCCAGCAGGCTGATCTGCACTTCTTCCTTGGATTTGAAGTGCGCAAACAAGCCGCTCTTGGACATGCCCACTTGATCCGCCAGCACGCCGAGCGTCACGCCCTCCAGGCCGGACCGGCTCATCAGCGCGAGGCCCTGGCCGAGAATCCGCTCACGCGTGGATACTGCGTTTCCCATGGCCGGATAATAGCACGACCGGTCGGACCTGTCAAGGGTTATTCGTGGCGTAACGCCATCATCGGATCGACGCGCAGAGTGCGGCGGGCGGGCAGGTATGAAGCGAGCAGGGCCACCAGCACCAGGACAATCGCCACGGCGGCGAACGTGGCCGGATCGGCGGGGCTGACGGAGAAAAGCAGCTTGGCCATCAATCGCGTGAGGCCGAAGGACGCGATGATGCCGATGACGACGCCCGCGCCCGCGATCTTGGCTCCCTGCGCGAGAATCATGCGCACGACATCCTCGCGCCGCGCCCCCAGCGCCATGCGGATGCCGATTTCGTGCGTGCGTTGCGCGACGGAGTAGGCAATCACGCCGTAAATCCCGATCGCCCCCAGCACCAGCGCCAGCGCTCCAAACACCCCGAGAAGGATGAGAGTGATGCGGCGCGTGGAAACGGAATCATTGACGAGCTGTTGCATGGTAGCGACGCCGAAAATGGGCTGTTCTTTGTCGACGGAAGCGATTGCATTTCGAATCCCCGAAGTCAGCGTGGCGGGTTCAATCCCCGATTTGACCACCAAGGTCATATCGCCCAATGCGGATTGCCGGAAGGGAAGGTATACTTCCAGGCGCGCGGGATTCGCGAGACCGTAAAGTTTGGTATCGCCGGCCACTCCAACAATGGTGATCCACTCTGGCGCGCTCTTCGCCGATGGATGGCCGAGCATGAAGCGCTTGCCAATAGGATCTTGGTGGGCAAAATATAGATGCGCTACGGCTACGTTGATCATCGCCACCAGCGGAGCGTTCTCAGTATCGGCGTCCGTGAACTCGCGGCCGCGCTGCAGCGGTATACCGAGCGTGCTGGCGTATCCCGGGCTGACCCTGTGAACATCGGGATGCGGAAAGCTCCCCGGCTTGGGAAGCGCCATCCCTTCCAGCGTGATGTCGGTGCGTGAATGATTATCCGTCAGCGGAACGTCCGTGCCCAGGGCCGCACCTTCCACGCCGGGCAAGTCGCGGACGCTCGCGAGGACTCGCTGCCAGAAATTTATCCTGGCAGGATCCTTGGCGTATTGTGCCGTGCGTAAGCTCATTTCCATAGTAAGCACGCGATTGGACCGAAATCCGGGATCGACCGATAGCAGGCGATAGAGGCTCTTCATCATGAGGCCAGCGCCTACCAGCAGAATCAGCGCGAGCGAAACCTCGGCGATCGCGAGAGCGCCGCGCATGCGGCCTTGTCCTACGCTGGCGCCCATGGCTCTCCCGCTTTCCTTCAATTCCGACTGCACGTCCGGCTTGGTGGAGTGCGAAGCCGGCGCGAGTCCAAAAACAAACGTACATAACACCACCACGCCGGCGGCGAACAGCAACACCGGGCCATTCAGACTCACACTGGCGCCCGATAGCATATCCGCGGGGATAAGCCGCGCCAGTCCGCGAATCCCCGCGAACGCGAGCCCCAAGCTCAGAAGGCCTCCAAGGAAGGCCAGCACGAAACTCTCGACTAGGATCTGATAAACGATGCGGCTCCGGCTGGCTCCAATGGCAATGCGGAGCGCGATCTCCTTGGTGCGGCCGGCGCCGCGCATGAGAAAAAGATTCGCTACGTTCGCGCAGGCGATGAGCAGCACGAAAACCGCAGCGCCAAACAGCACCAGAACCGAGGGACGAAGATCGCTGACGAACACGTCGCGAATGGGCTGGAGCGCGACGCCAAACTGATCGTTGGCGGCCGGATACGCCTGCGCCAGACGCGCGGCGATCCCTTCCATTTCCGAGCGGGCCTGCGAGAAACTGACGCCTGGCGCCAGCCTTCCGAGCACAACCATGTCACCGCGATCGGCCCGTTCGTTGAAATCGGGGTCATTGGCCTTCACACCGATCGGTTCCAGGAGGTCGATTTTTTCGATCCAGCGAAAGTCCGGCGGGAGCACGCCGATAATCGTAAAGCTGCGCCCATCCAGAGCTACCGATCGGCCCAGAACGTTCCGTGCGCCGCCGAAGTGCGACTGCCAAAGCGGATAACTCAAGAGAACCACCGGAGCCGTTCCGGCCTGGTCCTGGGACGCGTCGAAGTTGCGTCCGAGCACCGGACGGACTCCCAGCATCGAAAGGAAATCCGACGAAACGGCCTCGCCGCTTATGTTTTCGGGTTGATCTAATCCACTACCGGGGCCAGCCAGGTTGAACGAGACGCCGGAGACCGCTGCCATCTTCGAAAACGCGTGGCTCTGCGCGCGCCAGTCCTGAAAATTCGGGTACGAAACGCTGACCATCCCAACTCTGGGCGTGGTCTCATTAAGCACGATGAGCCGCGACGGTTCCTGGTAGGGCAGCGGGCGCAGCAAGACGCCGTAAACAACGGAAAATATCGCCGTGTTCGCGCCGATGCCGAGCGCGAGGGTGAGCAGGGCAACCGCAGTGAAGCCGGGAGACTTGCGCAGCATGCGCAATCCGTAGCGAACGTCCTGGAGCAGTGTTTCCAGCAGGTGTACGCCGCGGGCTTCGCGGCATTCTTCCTTCACCTGATCGAGTCCGCCGAAATCGATGCGTGCGCGGCGCCGTGCTTCGTCCGGCGTCAGCCCAGAACTTACGTACTTGTCGAGCTGCTGCTCGAAGTGAAAGCGCAGCTCGTCATCCAATTCTGTTTCCACTGCGTTGCGCCGGAAGAGGGAGCGGAGACGGAATGACAGATCGCTTAACATTGGAAAATTCCTAGACCGTCCCGAGCACCTGGGCCACGGCCGCAGTCAGCTTTTTCCAAGCATCCTCTTCGACCTCGAGCCGGCGACGCCCGCTCTTAGTAAGCTCGTAGTATTTCGCGCGGCGGTTGTTCTCCGATGTCCCCCAGCGCGGCTTAATCCATCCCTTGCGCTCCAGCCGGTGGAGGGCGGGATACAGCGATCCTTGCTGGATGCGCAGCACGTCGCTCGAGATCTGTTGCACGCGCTCGGAGATGCCCCAGCCATGCTGAGGCCCGAGAGCGAGGGTGCGGAGGATCAGGAGGTCCAAGGTGCCTTGCGGCAGGTCGAGGTGTTGAGCGGGCATAGATGTTTTTGCTTTCCTCTTTCGCTTCTACATGAGAGGATACGGCATGTCTTGTCGAAGCGCAAGGGGGGAGGGGCTGGAATTCAGAAGCCAAAATTCAGAGGCCTGAATTCAGGCATCCCGCGGGCATTTCAGCAAGCTCGCAGGGCCGCCGAGGGATCGATTCGAGTGGCACGGCGTGCCGGAATGTAGCTGGCCGCAACCGCGACCAACAGGAAGAGCAACGCGACTGCCACGAACGTCGCGGGATCGGTGGCGCTGACGTGAAATAGCAGAGTGGTCATCAGACGCGTCAAGGCAAAGGCTCCGGCGATTCCAACCGCCACTCCGGCCAAAGCCAGTCGCAAACCTTGTCCCACGACGAGCCCGAGGATGTCGCTGGGCTGCGCGCCCAACGCGCGCCGGATGCCCATCTCCTGGGTGCGCTGCGCCACCGAATAGGCGATGATGCCGTAGATTCCGATTAAAGCGAGCAGCAGCGCAACGAACGCGAACGATCCCAATAGGACCACCAGCAAACGCCGCTGGCCCACCTGCTCTTCCACCAGATCGTCCATGGTCCGGACGAGTGCGACTGGCTGATCACGGTCCAGCGCCTGCACTTGCTCGCGAACGGCTTTCGTGAAGCGGAGCGGATCGCCCGTGGTCCGGATGGCGAGCGTCGCGAACGGCGGAGCGTTCTGATCGAGGGAGACATACACACTCTCCGGCCAGGAGCCGGGTTCGAGACTTTCATGCACATCGGCGGCGATTCCGACGATTTCCGCTGGCTTTTTGTCCACGCCTCCGATTAAGAGGCGCTGGCCTATGGGGTCCAGACCGGCCGGATATGCCGGCCAAAAGCGGCGAGCCAGGGCTTCGTCAATAATGGCGACACGCTGCGCGTCTGCCGTGTCGTGTTCGTTGAAGTCCCTTCCGCGCCGCAACGGAATCCCGAGCGTGCCAAAGTATCCCGCTGTTGTGGTCCAGCGGGTCGCGATCAGGCGTTGGTTCAAAGGCAGAGGCGGTTTCGCGGCATCCTGCACGGGCGTTCCGGCATACGCTGCCATCGGGAGGAACATGGCCGCGGCGGCGCCACGGACGCCTGGCAACGATCGCACCCGGTGGAGAAGTTCCTCAAAGAACGAGGCTCTTTTCTGGTTCGTGTCATAGCGCAATGGCGGCAGCGGAAGCTGCATCGTGAGGAGATTCGCCGGGTTGAATCCGACGTCGACACCACGCAGATTACTCACGCTCTTGATCAGCAGCTCCACGCCGATGAGCAATACGATGGAAAGCGCGATTTGTCCGATCAGCAATAGCGCGCGGACGTTCAGGCCGGTTCCTCGGCGGGCTCCTTGATTCGCGGCTTCTCCGCTGGCGCGCAATACTTGGATGAGATCGGGCCGGGACGCGCCAAGCGACGGCGCCAACCCGAAGAGGATGCCGGTTGCGACGGAGAGCGCCGCGGTGAATCCGAGGACCATCCAATCCAGATGAATTTCGCCGGCGCGCGGCAAATCGAAAGAAGTGATCAGGGGAATCGCGCGCAGAATCCAAGCGGCGAGCAGGACGCCGAGTACTCCGCCGGCCAGCGACATGAGAACGCTTTCCGCCAGCAATTGTCCGATCAGGCGCATGCGCGCGGCTCCGAGCGCCGACCGAACCGCAAATTCTCGCGACCGGGCGGTAGCGCGAGCCAGGAGCAGGCTGGCTACATTGGCGCAAGCGATGAGCAAGACAAAACCCACCGCGCCAAAAAGCATCCAAAGCATGGAGCGCACGTCGGCCACCAGGTCGTCCTTCATGGCCGTGACGTCGGACGCCGACTTCGGCTCCGGGGCCAGCAGGTCGGGATGGTGGATCGCGTATCGACGCCGGATCACCTTCATCTCCGCGTTGGCCTGTTCCAGGTTGACGCCCGGCTTGATCCGGCCAAATACGGACAGGAATGGGCTGTCGACTCTGGACTTGGCGGACATGAGCGGCCATTCCGAGGGTGCTGTCATCCACACGTCCACCCCAGGAACGGGAAACTGGAAGCGAAGCGGAAGAACGCCAACGACAGTGTATGCCGTGGACGCGAGGGTCACGGTCTTGCCGACGATTTGCGGATCTGCCGAGAACCGCCGCTGCCATAGCTCGGAGCTGATCATCGCGACTGGCGGGCCGCCGGCCGAATCTTCCTCGGGACGAAAACCGCGTCCCAGCATCGGTTGGACGCCGAGAATTCGAAGGAAACTGGCCGATACGTGGGCGCCTTTCAGAACCTCCGGCTCGGCTCCCCCCGAAAGCGTGATATTTTCCTCGGACGTGAAAGCTCCTAGTTCGGTGAAGGAGCGGGCGCCCTTCATGTCGGCAAATAGCGTCGGCGTGGCCCCTCCCGAGAGGCTTACCAGCCGATCGGGTTCGCGGTATTGAAGCGGCTTCAACAGCACAGCGCGGATGACGGTGAACATGGCCGTGTTTCCGCCGATCGCGAGTGCCAGCGTGAGAATCGCAGTGGCGGTGAAGGCCGGCTTCCGGCGCATCGTCCGCAGGGCATAAAGCAAATCCCGCCAAATCATTTCCGGAAGGCGAACCCTGTTCATAGAATCGAGTTTACGCTTTTACCGCGCACGCGACCATGTGATCCCGCGGCCAAGGACCAATATGAACAGCAGGCTAGCGATGGCGCCAGTAATGATCCACGCAACGCTCGATCGCACGGGCCCCACTGGTTCTTCTTCGCCGCGGCTTCGTCTCTGCATCAGGTAAGGCAGGCTCAGGAGGCCGGCATTTGCGCCCAAGGTGGATGGCAGCGCGGACGCTATGACGTAGAACAGGCCCAATGGATTGACCAAGCCCCCGAGCCCGGCGAGAATCCCATCGGTGATGTAAGGCGTCCAGCAAAGTTGACGAAGCCTTTGCGAATTTTCGAGCCCACCTTGAAACGGTTTCAGCTTAGCGGCTACCAGCAGCATGGACGCATAGTAGGAAGCGGCGCCCAGCACAACCAGCCCAAGCTGCCACATCCAGTGCGGTTCGAAGCCACGGATCACGGCCGCCCAATCGCCAAAGTTGGAAACGCCGGAGAACAAAAAGTAGCCGGTGCCGGTGAAGAGATTTCCCGCCATCGCGAGGACGAGCAGGTAATGGGTAGCTGGCCTGTAGCGTTGCGGCCGGAGCAGAAGGATCCAGAAGATCGCCGCGAAAAGCAGATTGACGAGCGTGCCATTCGCCGAGATCCAGCGCGTGTCGATGTCGCTCTGGAGCGCGACCGTGCTCATGGTCAAGCGATGGGCGCCGCTCAGCCAGGCCGTCACACCGTGGCCCAGGCCTTCGTGCAGAACATCCTGGATGATGCAGGCGAGCGCCGAGATGGCGATCAATGTGAGCCTGTCGTCTTGGGCGGGAACCACGCTGGCGGACATAAAGTGCGGTCAGTGAGCGGACGCCGGGCGTCGCGACGAGGCCGCCAGGAGCTCACGAGTAAGCTCGTCCGGCAGATCCAGCATGACGTCATGGCCGCACTCCATGGTGACCGTGCGCCAGCCCTTTGCTTTTGCCTGGTCATAAAAATGTGGAAACGGCGACGGGGACCAGCCAGTGGCCAAGATGAAAGTGACGTTCTGGATCCTGGCTATTTCTCCAGACAGGTGGAGGGGTTGCTGAAAGGTGGCCAGGGGCTGCATAGTGCACTGGCGGTTCACCCAATCGAGATCCTGGGCATTGACGTGGAAGGCTTCGGCGGGAATAGGCGGAACCTTCCAACCCTCGCCACTGTGCAGCGCCTGTTCGAGCTGTGCGTCGCGCATGGGGGGCGGGAGAGCGTCGTGAAGGCTTTGGCCGTTCTCCAATACGAAGGCATCCAGAAACACCAGTGCGCCGATTCGATCCGGAGTGCGATCCGCCACGCCGCTAATCACACAGCCGCCGTAGGAATGGCCGCACAGGACTACATCGGAGAGTTCCTCCCAGCGGATGAGGTTCATCACATCGGTGATGTGCGTCCCGAGGTCCACATGCGGTGACAACAAGTGCGCACGGTCCGCGAGGCCGGTCAAAGTCGGGGTGAAGACTTCATGCCCGAGCGCCTGGAGCGCGCGGCGGACCCGTTTCCAGCACCAACTACCGTGCCAGGCTCCGTGAACCAGGACATACGTGCTCATGAAACACCTCCTTTGTTCATGGGATCTCTCATCTGCGAAACCGGCACCCCCGATTATACAGGCGCCTCGTCGAACTCCGGGGCCGTGAAAGGAGTGCACATCCGAGCGGAATCTTGTTTGTAACAAACGCATGCTAGAATGTTCTTGGTGTTTACGGACTCCGAGCGGATGCGCGTGGAACGGTTCAAACAATCGACCCGTGAGAAGCTGCGCGGAGTTCGCTGTCCGGAGCATCACCAGCCGCCGCGCCTGCATTTCCACGGCGCGACGCTTGCCGAGATCACGATTTCGCTGAGCGGTTGCTGCGCGCGGCTGATGGAGCTGGCTAACGCACAGATAGCATCGGCGGAGCCAGCCGAAGCAGGGCTGCGGAAGCCGGCGTAGAAGAACCGGCTCCCTCACGGTCGCGGCTCGGTAACCCGCGCGAGAATGCGGCGGACGCCTTCGCGGAAAACTTCCTCGGGCGTCAGCAGGCTGAGCACCAGGAACGCCTCTCTTTCAAAATCGAAAAAGAAGCCGGGTTGAACCAGTACGCCGTCGCTCGCGAGCAGGCTCAGCACCCACTCCTCCTCGGTTTGGATGCGCGGCGCTTCGAGGATGGCGTACCAGCCGCCCTCGACTTCGAGGTGTCTCCAGGGCGAGCGAGGGCCGATCTGGCTTAGGAGGAACGCCCGGTTGGCGCGGACCCGCCCGAGAATCTGATTTTGCAATTGAGTGCGCAAGCCGAGCAACACGGGCGCGGCCAGTTGCACCGGAGCGCTGACGGAAAGGTAGGTGTCGGCGATCAGCTCCAAGCGCTGGAAGGCTTGTTCGTGATCGTGGGTTGGCCCGCCGGTGACAATCCAGCCCAGCTTCATCTGCGGAAGGCCGGCGACTTTGGAGAGGCCGGATAAGCAAAACGTCAGGACATCGGTGACTGCAGTGAGCGAGAGCACCAGGCGCGGGTTCGGATGGAGCGCATAATCCGAAAAGACTTCGTCGGATATGAGAGCGAGGTTGTGTTCGCGGCACAGTTCGATGAGCGGACCGAGTTCGGACTGCTTTAGGAATGATCCGGTCGGGTTGTTCGGATTCACGAGCACGATGGCGCGCGTGCGCGGGGTGATGGAGCCGGCCAGCGCGTCGAAGTCGATGGCCCAGGCGCCTTGCCCACCTCCAGGAATGACGAGCGGATATTGGACAACGCGCACCGCATCGAGAGCGGCCAGCAAGTCGAACAATGGGTAGGAAGGGCGCGGGACCAGGACTTCGTCGCCGGGATCCACCAGCAGTTTGAAGACGAACGCGTATGCTTCACTGGTGCTGGCGGTGAGGAGAATGCGGGAGGGGTCGACGCGGCCCGCATAGTAGTCCTTGGAAACCGCGGCGCGAGCGGTGGGCAATCCGGCGGCGGCGGGCTGATAGAGGAGCGCGCGTGGATCAGCCAGCGCCGCGAGAATCTGATCGGACGGATACTCGATTCCGGCGGCGGTGGGATTCGATTCGGTGAGGTCGAGAATAGCGGCCCCGGCGGATCTTTTTTCATCCAACAGCCGCGTGAGGCGATTGGATGGGAGATTCCAGCGGAGCCGCGAAGAGTACCGTGGAACAGGCAAGGAGACAAGTTACCACGGTCCGATTGCTCACGCGCCGCGGGAGGGCGCGCGATTCCGTTAGTTCGATGGAATGTTGCCGTGGGTTTTCGAACCGGAGTTGGTGTTGCTGTGGTGCTGCGAACCGGTGCTGCGGTGATGCGTCGAGCTTCGGGAGCGATGGTCGGAGCTGGCGTGCTTGGCTTTTTGATCGCTGTTTTCATGGGAGTCTTCGCCAAAGGCCATCGCGGTTGCGCCCAGTATGAGGGCGCCGGTGAGGAAGAGAGAGAGAGTTGCTTTCATGCCTTAGCAGTGGGCGGCGCGAGGAAAAAATCGCAAACAAGTTGCGATATTCGGTAGACTCAGACAGGAGGCTCAGACTCTCCTTATGTCTACCGTCACGAACGCTCCTCCGGAAACCGCCGTTGGACATCTTCCACCAGTTCCTCTGACGCTGGAAGGCGCGAGCATGCTGCACCAGATGCTGCGCGTGCGTTGGACGGCGTGGAAGCAGCTTGCGGCCGAGCAGCGCGCCGAAATTGTTCTGGAAGCATCCAATGTGCTCGCCGAAATGGAGCAGGAGGCCGGCGGCCAAAGCGCGATCTTCTCGCTGTTGGGGCACAAGGGCGATTTGATTCTGGTGCATTTCCGGCGCTCGTTCGATGAGCTGAACCAGACCGAGCGGAAGCTTGCGGGGCTTGGGCTGTGGGATTACCTGGAGCCGTCGTCATCTTATTTGTCGGTGGTGGAGTTAGGGCTGTACGAATCCAGCCTGAAGACCTACGCAGCTTTGGCGGCGCGCGGCATTGCGCCGTTCTCGCCAGAATGGACGGCTGAGATCGAAGCAGTGCTGGCGCGGCAGCGCGAAGCCATGGCGCCGCGGCTCTACCCCGATATGCCTCCGCACAAGTACCTGTGTTTTTATCCGATGGACCGCAAGCGCGGCGAGTTGAAGAACTGGTACCGGCTGCCGATGGCCGAGCGGCAGCGGCAGATGCACGAGCACGGCATGGTGGGCCGCAGATACGCGGGCGAGGTGAAGCAGATCATTTCCGGATCGATCGGATTCGACGACTGGGAGTGGGGCGTGGATCTATTTGCCGACGATCCGCTGGTGTTCAAGCGGCTGATCTACGAGATGCGGTTCGACGAAGTAAGCGCCGATTATGCGCTGTTCGGAACGTTTTATGTCGGGATCCGCTGTCCGGCGGCGGATCTCGGTAGGTGGCTGGGCTAGGCGTGCGCCACGGTCACTGCGCTGCCTTGCCGAGAGCTTTCAGGGCGATGGAGCGGTTCTGATACGCGTTGGTGTAGCCGGGCCTAAGGCGGATGGCGTCGTTGAAATCGGCGAGCGCATGCCGATAGTCGCGCATTAGCAAGTAGACGTAGCCGCGGGCATTGTAGGCGGTGGCGAGGCCGGGGGCAAGCTGAATGGCGCTGGTCAGCTCTGCGAGCGCTTCCGGATATTTTCCCGATTGAGTGAATGCGCGGCCGCGGCTTTCGTGCTGCTGGGCGGTCACCGCCGGTGCGGGGATTATGGGGAGCGTGACGGGCTTCGCTGGAACAGGCGAGGGCTGCGGCTCGGCCGGCGGCTCGGGTTTTGCAGGTGGAGCGGGTGGCGGTGCGGGTGGCATTGCCGTGTTTTTGGCCTCCTCCAAATGCTCCCGCGCTTTAGCCAAAACGTCGGCGGCTTCCTGATAGTCCGGACGCAAGCGCACGGCCTGCGCGAGGTCGGTCTCCGCCCTGGCGTAATCGCCGAGCAAATAGTAAGCGCTGCCGCGAGCGAGCCAGGCTTCGGGCAGTTGCGGATTGAGTTCGATGGCCTTGCTGCGATCCGCGAGTCCTTTTTCGTGCAGGCCGAGCTGGTGATATGACCCGCCGCGCGCAAGATAGACTTCGGCGGAATTCGGCGCCAACCGCACCGCTTCCTCGCGATCCTGAAGCGCCTCGGAGTGGCGTTCGAGCCTTACGAGCGCCGTGGATCGAGCCAGGTAGAGATACACGTCCTGGGGGTTGATTTTCAAGGCTTCGGTGAAGTCGGCGACGGCCAGTTCGTTCTGGCTAAGGCGGAAGCGGGCCGCGCCACGCAGCGTGAGAGCCTTGGCATCCTGGGGGCGCTGGGAGAGCACCTTGTCGAAATCCTGGATGGCGCGCCGGTAATCGCCGAGCTGTCCCCAGCAGAAGCCGCGGCCGAGAAAAGCGTCTGGGTTATCCGGCTTGAGACTGATGCTTTGGTCGTAATCGTCGATGGCGTCGTTGAAGCGGCCCATGGCGATGTAGACATCGCCGCGCAACCGGATGGGCTCGGGATTATCGAGACGCAGCTTGATGCCGGCGGTGTAGTCCGCCAGGGCGGAATCGTATTCGCTCAAGTCCATATGTGCCGCCGCGCGTGCGTTGTAAACAGCCGCTTCATTCAGGCCAAGTTCGACAGCGCGGGTGTAATCGGCGACTGCCTGGCGCGAGTTCTTTAGCTGGACATCGATGTTGCCCAGAAGCTCGAACGCCTCGCCGTTATTGGGCTCCAACCGGGTGGCCGCGGTGGCGTCCTCAAGAGCGCGCGGAGCATCGCCATTGGAAAGGCGGACGCGGGCGCGGTGAAGGTAGTAGAGGCCGCTCGCGGGGTTGAGCTGAATGGCTTCCGAGTAGGCCGCCTCGGCTTCCTTCCATTGGCTGTTCTGTTCGTAGCGCAGCCCGTCCTTGAACGGTTTTTCGGCCTGTTTTGGGTCGGATGCCAGGACGACGCCGGCGGCCGCGAGAAAAAGTAGCAGCGCAAGACTACAGAGGCGCATTCGAACCTATAACTACACTAGCTGTTCTACTCGGTGCCTGCGAGGCCGGGGGCGGGAACGGTAATCAGCGAAAAATGCGACGCCAGGCGCGCCAGGAAGCTATCGCGTTCCGATACGCTGACCCACTTGAGCATGGAGGATTCGCCTTCCTCGGAAAAAAAGCCGACGCCGCCGCGGCTGATCCGGCTATCCATCCAGGAGCTGATCAACTGGCCGTTGACGGACGTGAGGAAACGGTTGCCCCGCACGCTCACGCGCACGCGGTAATCCACGCCGCTTTCGAGCGTGAGGGGCAGCGGCAGCTCCACGCGCTCGCGCTCGCGGCCATCCAGGACAACGAAACGAACCAGGCCTGCATTGGGCAATGGGCCGGGATGCGTCATGACCAGCTTGGTGGCGTAGTAATTGTGAAGGTCGGCGGCGCGAAACGCCCAATCCATGCTTTTGCGATTGATCTGCCCCTGGAACTCCAGCTCATAGTTGGAAAGCGAAGTGGAAGGCTTCCAGAGCCGCAACGATGCGGGGCGGACTTGGCCGGCCTGAACGGTCCAGTCCGAGCCAATCGATTTGAGACCGTCCCAATTCGAGAAACCGGAGCGGAAATCCTCGCGCAAGGTTCCAGAAGTCTGGGTTTGAATCAAATTGGCGATGGTTTGTCCGAAACCTGCGCTGTTGTTGTGAGGATTTTCCGGCAGAGGCGAGACCGCCCTGGGGGCGGGTGAATTCGGGGGCATCTGCGAGAGCGCAAGAAACAATACGGCGACGGCGCCCCCAACGAAAATGGTGGCGCCAAATCCGGCCCGGCGGTCGGATTTATCATCGGGTTTGGGGGCTTTTAGAGTGCTATCAAAGCCATACAAATCTTCAGCTTCCCGCAGCGCGCGGGCCGATTTCGAGGCGAATCTCTTGCGGTGTTCGTCGGAACAAAAATGCTGGTCCTTCAGCTTGCGCAAAGGACTAATACTCTTGCGGCAATATAGACAGCCCATAGGACTACCACTCACGAAGTTCAGTTTAGCAACCAGCCGGGCAAGAGGATATGTACTAAGGCAAAGTATACGAGTGAGATGGGAATTTAGTGCGACAGGGACTAGGTTAAAGGCCTTAGCAGCCACGGCTATCCCTCCAAATCGACGGAACTTGGGGCCAGCAGATCCTCGTATGCTGGATTAAGGTATACAACGGATGCTGCGATTCTCCCGAAGTCTTTCCATGCCGGTTGGTGCTGGCCTGCTGTTGCCGGGCGTGCTGTCGTTCTTCCTGGTGTCGAGCGGATGTGGCCCGGACTTCGGCCCCGCTGGTCCCGAGCGAACCGAGACCCGGAACGTGGAGCTGGATAATTCCGAAGAGGTACAGGCGGAGCTGAGGATGGGAGCGGGAGAGTTGCGGGTTCACGGGGGCGCAGCGAAGCTGATGGAAGCCAGGTTCGTTTATAACCGCCTGAGGTTGCGGCCGGAAGTGTCTTATCACGGCGGGTCCGCCGCCGGATTCCGCGGGCACCTGTTGGTGGAAGAACCTAGCGGCGTCCACGGAGGGTCCAACCGGTACGAGTGGAATTTGGCTTTCAACAACGACAAACCGCTGGATCTGGAGGTGAAATGCGGCGCAGGCGAAAGCCGTCTGGATCTTGGAGAGCTCTCCCTGCGGCGGGTGGATGTTCAGATGGGGGTGGGCGAACTGCGCATGGATTTGCGAGGCACTCCCAAGAACAACTACGAGGTTTCTATTCGCGGCGGCGTGGGCGAGGCGACGATCTATCTGCCTGGGGGCCCGGGCGTTGGTATTGAAGCCGAGGCGAGAGGCGGCATCGGCGGCGTCAGTGCGACCGGCTTAGAAAAAAGGGGCGGCCGGTATGTCAATGAGGCGCTAGGACACGCGAAAACCACGGTGCGTCTGGACATCCAAGGAGGCATCGGCTCCATTCGTCTTATTGCGGAGTAAACCGGGCTGGCTGATCGCAGAGTGAGAATCGGGCGAAGATCCTAGAACTAAAGGATTTAATTCCTTCCTCCGATAGTTAGCTGATGGCTCTCCTGACGGTCTCGCTGTGTCTCGCCGGACTGGTCTGGCTGTGGATCCGCTGGCATAAGCCAAAATCGAAGAAAAAACTCAAGCACGGATTTGATGCGTTCGATGGAGACGGGGACGACCTGTTTGAAACGGCGCCGATCGGGTATCTGGAAATTGACCGCGAGGGAGTGGTCCAGCGGGTAAACCGCAGCGAATGCAAGTTGCGGGGGCGCGAAGCAAGCGAGTTGCTGGGCGCGCATTGCGCCGACTTAGTTCCCGAGCTGGACCGGTATCGCGAACAGCTTGAGCGAAAGATGCGCGGCGCCACGGCGCTGGTGCCCTATCAGCGCGAGTATACGCATCCGGAGGGTGGCCGCGTGACCGTGGAAGTGCACGAGCGGCTGCTGCTCGATCGCGCAGGAGTGGTGGTAGGCATGCGCATGGCGTCCATCGACGTGACGGAGCGCAAGCAGAGCGAAGTCACCGCATATCAGAACGCCAGCGAGCTTCGCGCGTTGTTTAAAGCGTTCCCGGATCTGTTTCTGCGCCTGGACCGGAACGGCACGGTGTTGCATGCCCAAGCGGGGCAAAGCTCCGATTCGTTCCTGAGCGCGGAAAAATTCGCCGGTCGGAATCTGCAGGACATCTTATTGCAGACCACCGGAGGTGTTTTGGAACAAGTGCGAAGCGCGCAGGAAAAAGTACGCAAGACCGGCGCGGTGGAGGTGGTGGAGTTCCCGATCGAGGACCAGTTGGGCGGGCAAAACTATGAGATGCGGCTGCTGCCGCTCAACTGGGACGAATGGATCGCGATTGTTCGCAACATCACCAAGCGCAAATCCAACGAGCAGCGGCTTCACGATAACGCGCAGGAGTTGGAACAAAAGAATCAGCAGCTGGAGACGGCGCTGGCTGCGGCAAGGGAAGCCACCCGGACAAAGAGCCGGTTTCTGGCAAACATGAGCCACGAGATCCGTACGCCGATCAATGGCGTGCTGGGGATGGCCGATTTTCTGCTGGCTACCCCGCTCAATCCGGAGCAGCGAGAATATGCGGAGACGATCCAGCGGTCAGCCGGCTCGCTGACGTCGCTCATCAACGACATTTTGGATTTCTCGTGCATCGAAGCGGGAACCCTGCGCTTGGATCGCGTGGTGTTTTCATTGCACAACGCGATCCAGCAAGCCGCTTCCGAATTCGCGCCGCAGGCGAGTGCCAAGGGGATCGAGTTTGCCGCCTCGGTCGCTGCCAGCGTGCCGGATGCGCTGGTGGGCGATCCGGCGAGGCTACGGCAGGTGCTCGCGAATTTATTGGGCAACGCGGTGAAGTTCACCGTGCGTGGGCGCATCGAGCTTGCGGCGGATCTGGTGAGCCAAACGCGCGACGAATCGAAATTGCGGTTCATGGTGCGCGATACCGGGATCGGGATTCCAGCGGGCGATCGGAACCGGCTGTTTGAGACCTTCACGCAGGCAGATGACTCGAATACGCGGAAATACGGCGGGGCAGGCTTAGGCCTGGCAATATCGAAACAACTGGTGGAATTGCTGGGCGGGGAGATCGGCGTGGAGAGCGAGCCGGGAGCCGGGAGCCGTTTCTGGTTTACAGCCAGCTTCGGCAATACGAAGGCCAAAGCGGTTGTGCCGGCCGAGCCCCAGTCTCGCATCCGGCAAGCCAAGGCGCCGCGGGTGAAGGCGGAGCAATCTCAAGTGGTGGCTCGATCTCGGACCACAACAGCGGGCGCGCGGCCGAGCGAAGCTCCGAAGGCCAGCGAAGCTCCGAAGGCCAGCGAACCTCCGAGGGAAAGCGCGGGCCCAGCGATGCGGATTCTGCTGGCCGAAGATAACGAGATCAACCAGCGGATCACGCTGCGCCTGCTGCAGAAGCTAGGGTTGGCAGCCGACGCGGTGGTGAACGGGCGCGAAGCAGTGGAGGCGCTCGAAAAGCAGAAATACGATCTGGTGCTCATGGATTGCCAGATGCCGGACATGGACGGCTTCGAGGCTACGGCGGTGATCCGCAGCCGCGAAGGGAAGAACCGTCATCAAACTATCTGCGCGCTCACGGCCAACGCCATGGCGGGTGATCGCGAGCGGTGTCTGGCGGCCGGCATGGACGACTACATCAGTAAGCCGGTGGGGTTGGAGAAGCTGCGCGACGCGCTGGTGCGTTGGATTCCGAGCGTGGGCGAAACGGTAGGGAAGTCCGGCTAAACCTCCAGGCCGACCGAGCGCATCAGATCCAAAGCGTTGCTGCGCTGAACCACGCCGGGCTGCAGCCGGTAGTCGAAATGCAGTTGGCCGTTTTCGAGCGTGTCGGCGAAATGGACATTGACGGCGCGGCCGGGAAGCTCATCGGCGATGTGGGCGAGCGCGAGGTCGTGGGTAGTGATCAGTCCCATGGCGCCCCGATCGATCAGAGCTCGTACAATGGCGCTGGCGCCGATTTGCCGATCGTGCGAGTTGGTGCCGCTCAATAATTCATCCAGCAGAAACAGAACCGGGCGGGGGCCGTTGGTGAGGGCCACGATTTCGCGCAGGCGCGTAATTTCGGCGTAGAAGCGCGAGCGGCCATCCTGGAGCGAATCCAGGATTCGAATGGAAGCGCCCAGGGTCAACGGCGAAATCTTGAGGCGCCTGGCTCGAACGGGCGCGCCGGCCCACGCCAGCACCGTATTGATCCCGATGGTCCGGAGCAGAGTGCTCTTGCCGGACATGTTGGAGCCGCTGACGATCCAGAGCCGGGTTTCGCCGCCGAGCTTCACGTTGTTGCGGATGGAGTGCGATTCGGGCATTAGTGGATGTCCGATGGCATCGGCCTCGAAGCAGCCGCCGGGAGCGCCCTCAAAGTCCGGAAGAGTCAGCTCGGGAAAAACATCGGCAGGATGCTCGTAGCTATAGCCGGCCAGCGAGCAAAGCGCTTCGAATTCCCCAACAGTATCGATCCATTCGCGAACGTGTCGTCCGGAAACTCGGCGCCAGCGCTCGATCGCCATGGCGACTTGCGCCGTCCACAGCAGCCCGTTGGCGATGGGCGCGAAGACTTTGTTCTCCTGCCAGTCGAGACGGGCCTTGAGCCGGCCGAGGCGGGCGATCTGGGCGGATGCCATCTGCTGGCTCTCACCCTTCAATCGCGCATGCAGTTGTTGGAGCAGCGGCGCGTGGAAAGTTTCGCGCTCCAAACGCTGCAGAAGCTGCGCCAGCAATGCCAGGTCGCGAGACGGCGAGTCTACCGCATCGCTCACGCGCGACGTTTGAGGGCCAAGCACAAAGAACGCATAGCCCATTTCCAAAAAGAGCACAGCGAGGAAGGGCGTACGCGTAAAGATATCCGCCATGTATAAGGCAAACGAAATCACCAACGCCGCCCCGAAGAGGGGTGCGATGTATTGCGCTCCGGCCGGGAATCGAACTTCGGGCGCCTCGCCCCAAGCAGCGGCGGCATCGGGATCGAGTTCCGCCCGTACTTCGGCGCCGAGCACGGCGAGATCTTCGCGTAAATCGAGCAGCGTGCAAAGCTCTTGGACGGCAAGGTGCCGCGCGGCGACTTCGTCCCGGGATGCAGACGCGAGCAGCCAGCGCGCCAGTGTATCCTCGCCGGCTCTAGTGCGCGCGGTGGAAAGCAACTCGAATAGAGAGCCTTTGCCAAACAGATCGAGATCTTCGGCATAGACGTGCGCGGGATCGCGAAATCGCTCCCCGGATTCGCCCGAGCCCGTCCATTGGACTTCGGGCTGGACTTCAGGGCGGCGGTCTTCCAGCCGAGCCACGCCAAGCTCGTAGAATTGGATGGCGCGCTTCGATCGCTCCATCCGCTCCACCACCCGCGCGTGAACGATCACCAAGGCGCCGAAAACGGCCAGGGGAAGCAGCAGCCACCAGAGCGAGATCCAAACTTCTCCGAAGACGAAGAAGGCAACCGCCACGGCAGCAAAACCGGCAACCAATCGCGCATTGCCGATGCGGCGGAACTGCCGATCGAGGCGCTGCGACGCCCGGCGGCGGTCCTCCAATCGCGCCTGGTACTCTGCCAAAGGATTCACAATGCTAGGCTAACAGCAGTGATGGACGAAGAACCCATTCGCATTCCAGTCACCGATGTTTTTGACCTGCACACGGTTCCCGCGCGCGAAGTGAAGCCGGTCGTTGAAAACTATCTGGAAGAGGCGCATCGGATGGGATTTCGCCCCTTGCGGATCATTCACGGGAGGGGAATTGGGGTTCAGCGGGAGATGGTGCGCTCCATTTTGGCCAAGACACCTTTTGTTGCAAGCTTTTCGGATGCCCCGGCGGAGGCTGGCGGCTGGGGAGCCACCATAATTACGCTGCGCTAATGGGGAGTGGGAGGTGGGTGGTGGAAAAAGAAAATGGAACTTCCGTGGACCGTACCCGGAATCCTTATCAACGGCCGATGCGGATCGCCGCAATCAACTAATGCTGGAATCCCCGTCCCATAGTGATGGCGATCTGCTTCGGCTGCTATCAGCGGGTAACGAAACGGCATTTCTCGAGTTCTATCGCAGGCATCAGGGCTCGGTGTATCGTTTTGCGCTGCAGATGAGCGGTAAAACGGAAATCGCCGAGGAAGTGACGCAGGACGTCTTCATGGTAGTGATGGGGGCGGCCACGCGCTATGACAGCCAACGCGGGTCGGTGGCGGCATTTCTGTATGGGATCGCGCGGAATGTCGTGCTGCGAGCCTTGGAGCGCGAGAGGCCTTATATCACGTTGCTGGACGATGCGGACAGCGAGTATGCCGGCCGGCTGACCGCGGAGCACCAGGATCCTCTGGGCGACCTGGCGCGGAACGAAAGAATTGAAACGCTGCGGAAAGCTGTGCTGGCGCTGCCGCCCGCATATCGCGAAGTGGTGGTGTTGTGCGATTTGCACGAGCGTGATTATGCCGAAGCGGCCAGCGCGCTGGGATGTTCGATTGGAACCGTGCGGTCGCGCTTGCATCGGGCTAGGGCGCTGCTGATGGAGAAAATGCGCGCGGGCGAAAGGGTTGCGGTATGGAAGACAACCGAGAGCTTTTAGAAAATTTGCGAGCGCTGGCCGCGGATGGGCCGCAAGACGCGCCGGATCGCGTGGAGCGGCAACTTTGCGCCGAGTTCCGGACGCGGATCAGGCGGCATCGCATTCGGGTCTGGTCGTCTTTCGCCGGCGTGGCTGCGATGGCCGCTGGAATCGCCCTGTTCTTGTGGGTTCGCGAGGCGCCAAAACCGGCCGCGCCTGTTCCCGCCCAGATTGAAGAAGAGGCGGACGCTAGTTTCTATCCGCTGCCCGAAGCCGAGGCGTTGCCGGAGGTGGAGAACGCCATGGTGGTCCGAGTCCAAATGCGGGCTTCGTCCCTGCGGCTCATGGGATATCCGGTGGAGGAAGAGCGCTCCGATGAGGTACAAGCCGAGTTGTTGCTGGGTCAGGATGGCCTGGCGCGGGGCGTGCGTTTAGTCCAATAGCTAGCGATTGGAGGCAATCATGCTAAGTAAATTATCGATTATTTCCGCTGTGGGACTGGTGACTACCAGCCTGTTTGCACAGGGACCGGCAAGGCATTTAGGCGGGGGTCCGGGAGGGGATGGCGACTTTGCTCTGGTGCGCGCTGAATTCGGCCTCCTTAATAGGGTTGTGCAGGGCGCGCCGTATTCGGCGCAGGCCGTGACGCAGTTCACGCAGAGCCTGCCGAACGGCGATCATATTCAACGGACGACGACGGCCTCTATTGCACGCGACAGCCAAGGGCGGACGCGCATGGACCGGTCCATTGAGACAGTGGGCGCTCTTGCGGCAACCACGGGCGGGTCCGTTCGCGCGATCGTTATACACGATCCGGTGGCTGGCTTGAGTTATGCGCTGGATCCGGCAAATCACACCGGACGCTCGATCCAAATACCGCAAAGCCAGCGGGAGGTTTCCGACCGTTTCGGGCAAACACGCACGCGCCGGTCCTCGCCAGGCGCGAAGACCGAGGACCTGGGCACGCAGGTGATTCAAGGCGTCAGCGCGCAGGGCAAGCGGGTGACGCGGGCGATTCCCGCGGGTCAGGAAGGCAACGAGAAGGAAATCGATATCGTCACCGAGACCTGGTATTCACCGGATTTGCAAATGGTGGTCCAGAGCAAGACCAGCGATCCGCGCTTTGGCGAGACCTCGTATCAGGTGAGCGGCCTCAGCCGCGTGGAGCCGGATCCGGCGCTGTTCGCGGTTCCCGCCGGCTATACGATTACGGCGGGCCGGACGATGACGCGGCGGGGCCAGGAGGCGGCTCAGTAAACGCCGCCCAGCAGCCGGCCTCCTAGCGCGTCCGCCAGTTATACTACGGTAAGTTGCGCTCCACAAATCTCTCCGTAGTAGTGCTCTTCGGGGCCCTTCGGCTCGCCGCCGCGCCGCTTTCGCCGGAAGCCGCGCAGAATTCGCTTTTCGCTCTGCACGAATTTCGCGAAGTAGCGATTTCCCCAGACGGCGGCAAGGTGGCTTGGATCGAATCGGCTCCGAGCAAAATCGAGAGCGAGCCTCCCAGCCTTTCTGTTTACATCAAGGATTTGCACGAAGCGGGCGCGGGGGCCAAGCGCATCGCCGATCCAGGCTCGATGGCGCAGGGATTGGCGTGGTCTGAGGACGGCAGGCTGGCGTTTCTCTCCGACGCCGATTCGCACGGACAGTTGCAGTTGTACGTGGCGGAGAAGCCGGGCCACGGAAAGCCGCGCAAGATCGGCGAATTCAAGGGCTACGTCGAGCTGCCGCAATGGTCGCCCGATGGGAAGAGCATCGCGGTGCTCGAGATCGAAGGCAGCGGCCGCGTGCCGGGGCCCACGGAAGCGGCGGCGCCGGAAACGGGCGTGATCGCCTCCACGGTTACGGAGAAACGCCTGGCGATCGTGAACGCCGGAACAGGCGGGGCGCGGCTGATTTCGCCGGCCGACATGTACGTGTATGAATTCGATTGGTCGCCGGACAGCAAGGAATTGGCGTATCTGGCCGCGCCGGGCAATGGCGACGACAATTGGTACGTCGCGGATCTTTTTGCGATTAACGCGGAATCGGGCGCGGTGCGGCATATCTTCAAACCGGCCATGCAAGCCGCCAACGTACGGTGGTCGCCGGATGGCAAGACGATCGCGTTCATTGGCGGGTTGATGAGTGATGAAGGCGTGGTGGGTGGGGACGTTTATGCGCTCCCAGCCAAAGGCGGCGAGGCGCGTGATCTGACGCCGGACCGGAAAGCGTCGCCGAATTGGTTCCAATGGTCGCCGTCCTCGAAGCAGATCATCATGACGGAAAACATTTCCGAAAGTTCGGCCATCTCGACGCTGGACGTGGCGTCCGCGAGCGTGGAAACACAGTGGAAGGGCGCGGAGACCGTGCTGTTTTCGGGTGATGCGGCCGCGAGCGCTGTGGTGCGCAGCTCATTCGACCATCCGCCGGAGGTTTGGGCCGGCGCAACCGGAAAATGGCAGCAGCTCACGCATTCCAACGAGTCATTGCCAGGCGCGCAAGACGCGCGGCAGCGCGGGTGGGGCGAGGCCAAGAGCGTCACCTGGAAGAACGGGGGCTTCGATGTGCAGGGCTGGCTGCTGTTCCCGCAGCCCTACGATCCGGCCAAGCGCTATCCGATGATTGTGTCGGTTCACGGCGGCCCGGCAGCGGGGGTGCGCCCGAGCTGGCCGCGCGCGGGATTGCCGCTGCAGCTTCTTTCAGCACAAGGCTATTTCGTGTTCGAACCGAATCCGCGCGGAAGTTATGGGGAAGGCGAAGCATTCACGCGCGCCAATGCGAAGGATTTCGGACACGGCGATCTGGACGATATTCTCGCGGGCGTGGACGCGGTGGTGAAGAATTATCCGGTGGACAACGAACGCGTGGGGATAGCCGGCTGGAGCTACGGCGGTTACATGACGATGTGGGCGGTCACGCAAACCAACCGTTTTCGCGCGGCATTCGCGGGCGCGGGCATCGCCAACTGGCAAAGCTATTACGGGGAGAACGGAATCGATCAGTGGATGATCCCGTATTTCGGCGCGTCCGTTTATGACGATCCGGCGGTGTACGCGAAGAGCTCGCCGATCAATTTCATCAAGAACGTCAAGACGCCGACGCTGGTGATGGTGGGCGATCGCGATGCGGAGTGCCCGCCGCCGCAATCCTACGAATTCTGGCACGCTTTGAAGACGTTCGGAGTGAAGACGGAATTTGTGCTCTATCCGGGCGAGGGGCACGGATTCCACGATCCGCAGCACATCCGCGACCGATTCCAGCGCGTTGTGCAGTGGTTCGACGAGAACATGCCGGCAACTGGCGGGAATTGATGCCTAAGGAGTTTGGCGAGGAAACCAGTTGGCTAGAGTTGTTTTCAGCTTGACGAAAGCAGGGTCGGTGCAGTCGTCGAAGCTCACCTTCGTTGCGATCTCGTAGTAAATGGATGACGATCGGGGAATCCCCTTCAGGCGCAGCGCCGCTTGCACAACTTCCTTGGGACGTGGTGGTTTCGCTGAATGCTCCGGCCAGTGATCGCCTTGAGCCAGCCAGGCCTGCAGCTCATGCGGATCCCATCCCAGCGCAGCCGCGACGTGGGGGGACCTGCTCCAGACCTAGTTCTCCAGCTCAGGTTCGATTACGACCACCGCAGACCGCCGGGCCCAGACGCTCTGCGCCAGGCGCATTTCTACCTCTGCCTCGACCGCTTCCCTGGCTTCTGTGCTTCCACACCCGTCGTGATCCAGCAAGACGAGCGCTGTAGGAGGCTTCACGCTGGAGTTCACGGAGCAGTGCGTGGGCGCGCAGGTACACCCCTGAATCGCGCTTCGAGTCAACATAAGGGCCCAGTAAAGTGATCGCTCTGGCGCCAAGTCGCCGATGCTTCTCCAATATGCCAACAATGGCGGACTGCATGTTATTGTCAGGCACAAGAACCACAAGGTCCTTGGGCTGGAATGTCAACTGAAGACTCCCGCTGCAAACAAGTCGCTCAAACTGACGTCCCCCTTCCAGTTCTGAAGGAGCGGATGCTTATCGCCGCGAACAATCTCCGTCCCTTCCGGCGTCTTCTGGAAACACAACAATTGTTCCAATCTAGGCAGATTCAAGAGAAGGGGAGAGTGGCTTGTCGCTAGAACTTCGCCATCGTACACGGAAGACAGGGACTGGTGCACCGTCTGCAAGGCGGTCGGGTGGATGCCATTCTCCGGCTCCTCGATCAGGTACACCCCTTTGAAATGGGGTCTGTATGCCAGGATAGTCAACGCAAGAAGGCGAAGCGTGCCATCGGAAAGAACCCACGACGGCGCCTCAACTCCGTTCTTGTATCCAAGCATGAGATAGCGAGTTTTATCTTCAGGACGAGATACCGACTTTATCGTATCGAGGTCCGGCAGCGCGGTTCGGACGTGCGCAACCCATCTCGCAAACGTCGTTTGGGAATGCTCCTGGAGTTCCCAAACGAGCCGAGCTAGGGTCGATCCGTCAAAGGTTTTTGCCGAGTGCTGCCCAGGGGGGCTCGGGTTTCGCAACGCCACGTTGTCCAGGATCACAGTTTGTGTCCAGAGCTGAAGCAATTCCCGTAGCCACACCGTTGCCGGAAATCTGTGATCTACGTTGCCCAAAACGGAGTAAGTGCCTCTGATCTCAGAGCGCGCCTCATTATGCTCAGGTGTTTCTGTACGAAAGGAGCAGCTGGTTGAATCGCGACTTACGATGGTTTGACATTCACCGCCGTCCAAGAGAGCCACGAGTTCTTTGTCGATGACCAGTGCATCTCTGAATGGGTCAAGCCTGACACCGAGTTCGTAACGAATGATTTTCGCGTCGTGGCTTATAGGAGCCGTCGCCTCAATTGCAAGCTCAAAACAGCTGCCGTCTCGCCGCCAAACCAGGTCATGAAAGTTGAGTGATCGGTCTTCGACCGCCTTATATAGCCCACTTGACATGAACGTGGAGAGGAAGCTTATTACGTCCAGGAAGACTGATTTGCCGCTCCCGTTTGGACCCACCAGAACTTGAAAGGGGCCGAGTTCTTGGCTTACGGACTGGAGGCAGCGATACTGCTTCGCCTCAACGCGCGTGATCATAAACTGCTTCCACTATCGTTTATATCAGAGCAGGTGGTGGTGCTGTTTTTCCAGTTCCTTGACGATGTCGCCCACTTCCTGGGCGCGGGAGCGGTCGGCGATCAGCAGCGCGTCGCGGGTGTCAACCACCACCAGATTCTTGACGCCGAGCAGCGCAATCAGCTTGCCTTCAGCGTCCACATAGTTGCCCGAGCTCGATCGCGCCAGGGCTTCGCCGCGGAAGACGTTGCCGTTTTCATCGCGCGCGAGCAGCTCGTAGACCGCGTTCCAGCTTCCGACGTCGTTCCATCCGAAGTCGTCCGTGGCAAAACCAACAACGTGGGGCGATTTCTCGAGCACGGCGTAGTCGATTGAAATGTTCTCGCAGTGCGGGAACGCTTCCTTCAACTTCGAATTGAAGCGGCGATTCGAGAACTCGGGCAGGCTTGCGAGCAGGGTGGCGGTCTTGGGCAGATATTCGCGGAGCGCGTCCAGCAGTATGGAGGTTTTCCAAAAGAACATACCAGCGTTCCAGTAGAAGTTGCCGGCTTTCACGTAGCGGCGCGCGGTCTTGAGATCCGGCTTCTCTCGAAACCGTCGAACTGGGGCGGGCTCGATCGATCCGGCCTGGACGTTGTTGGGAAACTCGATGTAGCCATAGCCGGTCTCGGGCCAGCGCGCTTGAATGCCCAGCACGACAATCCTTCCATCCGCGGCCGCGCGCAACGCGCTACGAACGAATCGCAGATAGCGCGTGGGCTTCGCGATAACGTGGTCGGACGGAAAGACGCCCATGACAGCGTTGGGATCGATGGATTCGAGGATGTGGGCCGCAAGTCCGATGGCAGGGGCGGTGTTGCGCTGCGAGGGCTCGGCCAGGATCTGGCTCTTCGGCACCTCAGGCAATTGGCGGACGATTTCGGCGCGCAGATGGTCGTTGGTCAATATCCAAAGGCGATCGGGCGGGATCACCGGGCTCAGACGATCGACCGTCTGCTGGATCAGCGATCGCTCGCCGGTGAAGCGCAGAACTTGCTTGGAGTGCGCGCGGCGGCTGCGGGGCCAGAAGCGCGTACCTCGGCCGCCGGCCAGAATCAGGCCGTAATCGTGGGCTGCGCGCGGCATCAGTTCAGCGAATAGTCGTGATAGCCGTGGATCAATTTCAAGGTGCGGTTCCAGCGGGTCTTGGTGAGCAAATGCGTGGCGAGATCGAACACATGGTGGAAAGTGTAGCCGTTGAGATCGCGGGTAGCGGCGTCGAAGGACCACCAGATGATCAGCGGTTTGCCTTCGATGTTGTCGCGCGGCACCAAACCCCAGTAGCGGCTGTCGAGCGAGTTGTCGCGATTGTCGCCCAGGGCGAAGTAATTACCCTCGGGCACCACCAGCTCGCCATTGACGACGTTGTCGCGCAGCATTTGAGACGCGCGTTCGGCCATCTTCGGATCTTGGGTGTACTCAGGCTCGCCCTGCGGGAAGTCGTCTCGATAGACTGAAAAATCGTCTTGATGAATGACGTAAGGCTCGTTCAGAAGCTTGCCGTTGATGAACACCTGTTTGTTGACCAGCTTGATATGGTCGCCTGGCATGCCGATGCAGCGCTTCACGTAATCCTCGGCGAGACGCGTGGGATGGCGGAAGACGATGATGTCGCCGCGCTGCACGTCCTCATAAGGCAGGATGTGCTTGCTGAGGACGCCCGGCGGCGCATAGGCCAGCTTGTCGACGATCAAGTGGTCGCCGGTAAGAAGCGTGTTGTGCATCGACGACGTGGGGATCACGAACGGCTGAGCGATGGTGGAGGTTCCAAAGAGAAGAATCAGGATCGTGATGACCCACTCGGCGATCGAGTTGCGCTGCGCGGGTTCCGGTGGAAACTGCGTCGCGGGCTGGGCGGGCTTAGTAGTTGTAGTAGCCATGGATCAGCCGGAACGTGCGATCCCAGCGGGTCTTGGTGAAGAAGTGCTCGGCCAGGTCCAGGAAGTGGCTCGCGAGATTGTTGACGGACGAACTGGCCAGGCTCTCGGTGCTGGCATTGTAGGACCAGTAGATAATGAGCGGCTTGCCGATGATGTTTTCACGCGGGACGAAGCCCCAATAGCGGCTGTCGAGCGAATTGTCGCGGTTATCGCCCATGGCGAAGAAGGAATCGGGCGGCACGACGACTTCGCCGTTCACTACGTTATTGGCCAGCATGTCGCGGGCGCGATCGAGCAGCATGAGATTCGGCTCGCTGTTGGGGAAGTTATCGCGGAACGAATCCGGGTAAGGGTTTTTGTGAACGGTGTAAGGTTCAACCAGTTTCTTCCCGTTGCGATAGACCTGCTGGTCGATGATCTTGATGTGATCTCCGGCCACGCCGACCACGCGCTTGACGAAGGTCTGCGAGATATCCACGGGATAGCGAAATACGATGATGTCGCCGTCCTTGGGATTCTCATACGGCAGGATGTACTTGCTGAAGCTCCCCGACGGCGCGTACGCGAGTTTATCCACCAGCAAGTGATCGCCGATGAGCAGCGTATCTTCCATGGACCCGGTCGGGATCACGAAAGCCTGTACCAGGGTGGTGGTGCCGAACAGCAAGAGCAGGATGGTGATGGTCCATTCGGCGATCGTTCCGCGCGGAGGCTCAGGCTGGGCAACCGCCGGGGAGGCGCCGGGTTCGGCTGCCACGGCGGGTTTTCCACGATCAAGGGTGGGTTTCATAACGTCGCTGCTTTTAGTTTATCAGGCGGCCAGTGTATTAGCGGGAGGTCGGACGGGCCGGCGCAGGCGCAGCAACTCGGCAATGGAAATATAGATGTTGAGCACGCCCAGCCCGCTCCAGGCTCCGCGGAAATAGGAACTGGTCCAGAAGTCGCGGAGCCAGGGGATCAAGCCGGCAAGCGAGTTGCCATCCCACTGCTGGGTCCAGGGAAAAACAAGGAGGAAGACTCCTACTTCGAAACAAATGATGACAAACAAGATCACGCCGAGTTTGTGGTACCAGGTATGCTTGACACGCTCCGGAGCGTCGCTGGAATCCTCGACCGGGAGCTGGGGCTCTACGGGACGCATGCGACATCCTCTGCAACCGCTTCCTCACGGTCGCGGCTCGGTTCGTCGCGGCTCGGTTCGTCGCGGATCGGTTCCGATCCAAACAAGTCGCCTTGCCGCGGGTAGCCGGTCCACAGCGCGTGCGGCGCGTGCTCACGCACCGGCCAGAAACTGAAGCGATGCATCGCCGTGGGCCCATGGGATTCAAGCGCCTTCCAGTGCTCGTCCGTCGAATAGCCCTTGTGGTTCTTAAGGCCGTATTGTGGAAAGACCCGGTCCCATTCGAGCATGCAGGCGTCGCGTTCCACCTTCGCAATAATAGACGCTGCCGCGATGCATTGCGATAGGGCGTCGCCGTGGATGAGAGCGCGCTGAGCCGTAGGAAGATCGACGGTGACGGCATCGACCAGCAAGTAATCGGGCGCTGGATTGAGCCGCTGGATCGCGCGTCGCATGGCCAGGCGCGAAGCCTGGAGGATGTTGATGCGGTCGATTTCAAAGGCGTCCACGGCGGCGACGGACCAGGCAATGGCGCGCTCGCGAATCCGCGGGGCCAGGGTCTCGCGGCGCTCGGCATCCAGCAGCTTGCTGTCCCTGAGGCCGCGGATAGGGCGATCAGGCGACAAAATAACGGCGGCGGCGAACACCGGGCCAAACAATGCGCCCCGCCCGACTTCATCGACACCGGCGATGTGCTGGAAACCCTGCGCGCGGGCTTCGTTCTCGTACTTAGCCTGACATCTCATCGATCGACAGAACGAGGCTCGGGAGCAAAGCTATTCGCGCTCGCGAAGGCGTGCTGCTTTGCCCTTGAGCCCACGCAGATAGTAAAGCTTGGCGCGGCGCACCCGGCCGGTACGCACCACGTCGATGTGGTCAATGACGGGGGCGTGGATCGGGAAAATGCGCTCGACGCCCTGGCCGAAGCTGATTTTTCTCACCGTGACGGTTTCGCCGAGCCCCTCGTTTTTACGAGCGATAACGGTTCCTTCAAAAGCCTGGAGACGCTCTTTGTCGCCTTCCTTGATCTTGACGTGGACGCGGATGGTGTCGCCAGGGCGGAATTCCGGCACCTGGCGATGGTGTTTGGCGACGATCTTGGTCAGTAATGGGTTCGGCATGTGACAAATCCTTGAATTCTCATTGTAGTAGATCTGGCCTCAGCGTAGTAAATCCGGCCTGTTCTTGGCGGTCTTGTCGCGGGCGGCCTGCCGGCGCCAGTTTCGGATCTCCTCGTGATTGCCGCTCAATAGTACTTCTGGAACCTTCCAGCCGCGGAAATCCGCTGGACGCGTGTACTGCGGGCAGTCGAGGAGCTCAGGGGCGGTGAAGGATTCCTGGACGGCCGAGTCCTGGTTGCCGAGGACGCCGGGGAGCAGCCGGGCGACGCAATCGATCACCAGGGCTGCGCCGAGTTCGCCGCCGCTGAGTACGAAATCGCCGATGGAGAGCTCTTCGTCGGCCAGGTGCTCGGCCACGCGTTCATCGACGCCTTCGTAGCGTCCGCAAATGAGGAAGATTTCTTGGTACTGACTCAAGCGGCGCGCCGCTTCCTGATCGAAGCGCCGGCCTTGGGCGGAAAGCAGGATCAGGCGCTGGCTGGGTTTACGGGCCGGCCACATACTCTCGACGGCTTCGAAGATTGGCGCGGGTTTCAATAGCATTCCCTCACCCCCGCCGAAAGGACGATCGTCAACGGTGCGATGGCGGTCATGCGTCCAGTCGCGGAGGTCGTGGATATGGATTTGGATCAGACCGGTCTCGGCGGCTTTGGCGACGACGCCATATTGGAGCGGGCCTTGGAAGAAATCGGGGAAGATGGTGAGAATGCGGAAGACCATAAGTTTAGCCACCGATGAACGCAGATGAACACCGATAAGACATTTTTTTTCGATCTGCGTTAATCCGTGTTCATCTGTGGCTAGTTTAAGTCCAGTAAACCCTCAGGCGGGTTCACCGTGATTTGTTTGTGCTCGAGATCGATGTGCGTACAGATGGATTTGGCGAAAGGAATCAGCAGATCTTCGCCCACCCGGAGCAGTGGGGCGCCGCCGGTCTCTTCGAAATCAGTGACCACTCCGAGCGAGCGTCCGGCGGCGTCGACTACTTCGCAGCCGATCAGATCCGACTGATAGTACTCTTGCTCGGCGAGCGTGGCGCGCTGCTCGAAGGGGATTGCGACGTCGGCGCCGGCCAATTTTTCGGCGTCGGAAATCGTATCGACACCCTTAAACTTGAGGATGAGATGATCCCCGTGCATCCAAGTGTTTTCCACTTCCATGGGGACTTCGTTCACGAACACAGTTCCCGCGCGGGCAGGCTGGCTGGTGAGCGGGAGCGCGGCCAACTCCCCTTTGTTTCCCCGTGCGCGAAGCAGGCGGGCGATGGTGACGAGCTTCAGATTTATTCCAGAATTTCCAGCGTGAACCGGCGGTTCAGCTTCATTCCAGCGGCGCCCAACAGCGTCCGGATGGAGCGCGCCGTCCGCCCCTGCTTGCCGATGACCTTCCCCAAGTCGCTGGGCGCGACTTTTAATTCCAATACAGTGACCTGCTCGCCCTGCACCTCGCTGACGGTGACCTGGTCGGGCAAATCCACTAGAGCCTTCGCGATGTCTTCGATGAGTTGTTTCATTTCCAGGTCTGCCTGATAGCTAGTTTAGCGCTAGCTGTCTTTACGCGGAGCCTTCCCTGGGGTTTTTCCAGGGAGCCCCGCAGGATTTTCGTGGACGCGCTCCCGGAAGCGGCCCCGCATACCCATGGCGAGCGAGACGCTGTCTTCGCCGAACTTGTCGCGCAGGCGGTCCACGGCGGACATAGCCTTGCGCCAGCGGTTGGTGTTCGGTTCTTCGAGCATGTTGAGCTGGCCTTCGGCGGGTTTGAGGCCGGATGCATGGACGCCGAGCAGCCGAATGGTCGCGTTGGCTTTTCGATTCGCGCGAAACAGGGCGCGTATCTCGCGGAAGATTTCGGTGTCGAGCTGTGTGCCGTGATCGAAGGAATGCGCGCGCGTGATGGTGGAGAAATCGGAATAGCGCAGCTTCAACTGGATGGTGCGAGCATGCAGGTCGTGCTCGCGAAGGCGGCGGGCGACCATTTCGGACAGCCGCGCAAGCGTGGATTCCAGCGCGTCGGCGTCGGCTGTGTCTTCGTTGAACGTGAACTCGTGGCTGATGGACTTCGGTGTGCTGTCGTCGCCCACTTCGCCATCGAACCAGCCGCCCGCGTCCATGCCACGCGATTTTCCAGCCAGCGCCAAACCCCACTGGCCGAGATGCTGGCGCAGAAAATCCTCATCGAGGGCGGCCAGGTCGCCGACCTTGCGCACGCCCCAGGTTTGGAGGTTTTTTTCCGTGACCTTGCCGACGCCGGGGATTTTTCGGACCTCGAGCGGCGCGAGGAAGCGGGCCTCTTCGCCGGGCAGAACCCACAGAACGCCGTTCGGCTTGGCTTGATCGGATGCAACTTTGGCGACCATGCGGGATGTCGAGATGCCGATCGAACAATTGAGCGCGGTGTCGCGCTTGACGGCGTCGTGCAGCCGGTGCGCGGCCGAAAGCGGCGGACCGTGCAGGCGCTCGGTGCCGGTGAGATCCATGTAGGCTTCGTCGACCGAGGCCATGTCCACTTGCGGCGAGAAGCTCTTGAGCACCTGATAAACCTTGCGCGAGTATTCGCGATAGCGCGTCGGGTGTCCGTCGACAAAAATGGCGTGCGGGCAGAGCCGGTGGGCAGTTCTCAGCGGCATCGCGGAGTGGACGCCGAATTTGCGGGCGGCGTAAGAAGCGGCGGAGACGACGCCGCGCTGATTTGCTTGTCCCCCAACCACGACGGGCTTGCCGATGAGCGAGGGATCGAAGAGCTCTTCCACGGAGACGAAGAAGGCGTCCATGTCGACGTGAAAATAGGTCTTCATGATGGCAGTGATCGCGCGGCGATCACGCGCGGAAAGCCGGCCAGATCGTGCATGACGGTGATGTCGCTCCACTCGCGTTGCAGCATTGCGCGCACCGATTCTAACGAATTGTAGCCGAGTTCGAGCAGCAGCCAGCCACCGGGGCGGAGGACGCGTGTGGCGTCGGCAATGAGTCGCTCATAGATTTCGAGGCCGCTGGGTCCGCCGAAGAGGGCGACAGACGGCTCGTAGTCGCGGACCTCGCGCTGCAGGCCTGGTTCGTCGGTTCGCGGAACGTAGGGAGGATTGGAGACAAGGACATCGACGCTGTGATCGCGAAAAGCGTCCACAAGATCGCTGAGCAGGAAATGGACGCCGGCTGAGAACTCTTGAGCACGTGCGATGCGCAGCGCGGCGGCGGAAATGTCAGTGGCGAAGACGCGTGCGCGAGTTTCCAGGGCCAGTGTGATGGCGATCGCGCCCGATCCCGTGCCGACATCGAGCACCAGATCGTTCGGTTTTATGCGCGCGATGGCAGCTTCCACCAAGTGCTCGGTTTCCGGGCGTGGGATGAGGACATCCGGTGTTACGCGAAAATCGCGGCCATAAAACTCCTGCCGTCCGGTGATGTATTGCGTCGGCTTCCCCTTGAGCCGCTCGTGCAGATAGCGGCCAAAGTGGATCCAGGCGATCTCCGCCAGTTCGTCATCGGAGTGCGCGTAAAGATAGGCGCGATCGTACTGGAGCGCGTGCATCAGGAGAACTTCGGCGGTGAGGCGCGGCGCGATGACGGCCTCGTCCTCCAGGAGCTTGGTGCCCTGGACGAGAGCGGTCTGGATGGTCAAGGGGAGTTACGCGGCTTCGCCCTGCTGGTAGTTGGTGAGCGCGGAGATCAGCGGATCCAAGCGGCCCTCCATGATCAGGTCGAGCTGGTGCAAGGTCAGACCGATGCGATGGTCGGTGACGCGGTTCTGCGGGAAATTGTAAGTGCGGATTTTTTCACTGCGATCGCCCGAGCCCACCATGCTGCGCCGCTCCGCCCCGATCTGCTCGCGCTGCTTCTCCAACTCCATTTCATACAGCCGCGAGCGCAGCACGCGCTCGGCCTTAGCGCGATTCTTGATTTGCGACTTTTCGTCCTGGCAGGAGACGATCAATCCCGTCGGCAAGTGCGTGAGGCGCACCGCCGAGTAAGTGGTGTTAACCGATTGGCCGCCCGGGCCGGAAGAACAGAACGTATCGATGCGCACGTCCTTGGCTTCGAGCTTGATCTCGACCTCGTCGGCTTCGGGCATTACGGCGACCGTGATGGCCGACGTATGCACGCGACCTTGCTGCTCGGTGGCCGGCACGCGCTGCACGCGATGCACGCCGCTTTCGTACTTCAGATGGCTGTAAACCTTGTTGCCGCTGATGAGCGCGATCACTTCCTTAAGACCGCCCACCGCGGACTCGCTGGCCGACGTCACTTCCACTCGCCAGCGCTGCGATTCGGCGTAGCGCGAATACATGCGGAAAACCTCGGCCGCAAATAGCGTGGCTTCGTCGCCACCCGTGCCGGCGCGAATTTCGAGCACGACGTTCTTTTCGTCGAGCGGGTCCTTGGGAAGCAGCAGGACCTTCAGCTCTCCCTCGATGCGAACCAGCTCCGGCTCCAGCCGCTGGATTTCATCGTTGGCCATCTGCCGCAATTCTGGATCGGGATCGTCGACCATCTGCCGCGCTTCGTCATAGTTGCGCTTCACCTGCTTATAGTCGCGGTACTTGGCGACGACGTCTTCCAGCTCGGAGCGCTCCCTGGCGATTTTGCGATAAGTTTCGCCGTCGGAAATAACAGCCGGATCCGCCATCTGGCGCGTCACTTCGTCAAACCGGGCTTCGATATCGTTGAGCTTTTGCGAAAATTGCATGGCGGGCTCCAGCGAAAGCCGGGCGCGTTAAGCGATCACCAACTCGCCGCCTTGCGCTTCTTCCAGCTGCATCGCGCCGTCGAGAGCTTGGATCGCGACCCGGGCTTGTTCGTCGGATGGCGGCTGCGTGGTCACGCGCTGCAACCACAGACCGGGCGCGGTGAGCGCGGCCATCATGCCTTGCTGATGCCGGGCTGCGTAGCGGATCAGTTCGTAGGCCACGCCCACGATCAGCGGAAGCAGCGCAATGCGGGCGATCAGTTTCGCGGCGAATCCATCGAACGGCAGCAGCGGGTAGACCAGGATCGCGATCACCATTACCAGCAGCAGGAAACTGGTCCCGCAACGCGGATGGAAGGTGACGAACTTCTGCGCGTTTTCCACCGTCACCGGCTGGCCGGATTCAAAATTGAAGACCACCTTGTGTTCGGCGCCGTGGTATTGGAACATGCGGCGAATGTCCTTCATGCGCGAAATACCGTAGAGGAATCCGAGGAAGAGCGTCAGCCGGAGCAAGCCGTCCATCATGTTCACGGCGAACCGGCCGTGCAGCGATGGGACCGCATTGCCGAGCTCGGTGGCCAGGAACAGCGGCACGAATTTGTACATGAACAGGAAGAAGAGCAGGGAGAACGCAAGCGGGAGGGCCATCATCCACTCGGACATTTCTGGAGCTTTCTGGTCCGGGGGTTTCTCGCCTGTCTTCGCGACTTCTTCGCCCTGGGTTGCTTCAGTTAATGCCACGTTGGCGGAAAACTGCAGCGCCTTCACGCCCAGGTACATGGCATGGCCCAGCGTCCCAAGTCCCCGCAGGATCGGCAGCTTGAAAATCGGATATTTCTCGGAAACGCGCGGCAGCGGGCTTTGTTCGGTGACGATCTCGCCATTGGGCTTGCGCACGGCGACACAATAGCTGTGCGGGGCGCGCATCATGACGCCTTCCATGACGGCCTGCCCGCCCACCAGCGTCTCTTCGCCGCTTTCGAGCACGGGCAGCATTTGGATGTGTGCGCTCAAGCGCAAAAACCTTCTAATGGACAAGTGTGGGAAACTCCTTTGTCATTATATCGCGAACGCGGCAGCGGATTTTTCCACGCGCAAGGCTACAATGGTGTGATGCAGGTATTGCTGGCGGGAGCTCATAAGTTCCTGCTACTCGAGCTCGACCCGGACTTCGTGGCGAACATCGCCAAGCAAGCGGGCTTCGAGTACCGGATCGAGGAAAGCCAGCGATCGATGTGCCTGCATCTTTCGGCCCTGGACCGCCAGGCGCCTCTGTTGTTGTTTGACGCGGCCGATCCCGGAAACCTGGGCTGGTTTTCGCGCTGCCAATTCTACGTGGATGGCAAGACCGGCGCGGTTTTGCAAACCCCGATGTCGCTCGCCAACCAAAAGGACCGGTCGGGACGGACGCTGCCGGGTTCGGTTCGACTGCAGATCGCGAAAGAACTACCCGCGTCGTTTCGTCTTCCGGGCAAGCAGGCGGTGACCGAACAGATGGTGTACGCCGTGCTCTACAATTTGCTCAACGCGCTGCTGACCACGGGCGTGGGAGTGTGCGGCGGATCGATCGTAAAACCACTAGCAGGGCGCACCGAAAGCATCGGGACGCGCAACTGATCCACATCTTTCGACGGACGCCCGCGGCCAATCCGATACAATAGCGCCGATGCCCGAAGCGAGCGGACGAACCGACGCGCAAGTACGTGCGGATCGCTTGGGCATATTCCTGGACGAATTAGCGAACCTCGAACGCCAACGCGTCCTGGTTCTCACCGCGGAGCAGCGCGCCGGTGTTGAATCCTTCGCCGAGCGCACATTGCAGGATCTCACGCATCGCTACGATGTTGACGTCAATGCATCGCAAAGACAGCTCTCACTGGGAATGCGGATCGTTTCCGCATTGGGTGGTTTGGCTTTGTGCGCGGCGGTTTTCCTGTTCTTTTACCGCTTTTGGGGAGTCATTCCCACAATGGGCCAGGTTTCCATCCTTATGGCGACCCCACTTTTCGGCTTGGCAGCCATGCATTTCGCCTCAAGGTTTGAACGAACCTTGTATTTTACGGGGCTGATCGGTTTGGTTGTCTTCGCCTCGTTTGTCTTGAATCTCGTTGTCCTCGGCCAGATCTTTAACCGCATATCGAGTCCCAATGCCTTCTTGGCTTGGGGCGCGCTGGCCCTCGCTCTCGGCTACACATACGGTCTGCGGCTGCTCCTTGCCGCGGGGTTGATTTCCTGGTTGACGTTTTTCGCCGCTACCATCGTCTCCTGGAGCGGCGCTTGGTGGGAATCGTTTTACTCCCGCCCCGAATGCATGCTGGCCGGCGGCGCGCTGATCATCGGTGTTTCCATGTGCCTGCATCACCATAAACACCAAAACTTCCCGGGAATTTATCGGCTGGTTGGATTGCTCGCTGTGTTTCTCTCGCTCCTCACGCTCTGGTTCGCGGGGACCGGCAGTTTTCTTCCGCTGGAGCCGAAGAGCGTTGAACGCCTCTACCAGGTGGTCGCCTTTGTCACTGCCGCGTTCACCATTTGGGTTGGAATCAGGCACAACCTCTCCGGCACCGTGAACCTCGGCGCGGCTTTCTTCACCATTTTTCTTTACGCCAAGTTCGTCGACTGGTGGTGGGATCGGATGCCGAAGTACGCCTTCTTCTTCGTTATTGGCGCAATTGCCATCGGGCTGTTACTTGCGTTTCGCAAGATTCGGATCGCACTCGTATGAGGCGAGGCGGACTCCTGGTAGCTGCGGCAGTCATCGTTTTCGCAAACGGTGTCGTGCTCATGGAAGTGGCCCGCAATCGCGCCGCTGGGCCGGTGGAAACCATTCAGCTCACGGAGCGCGAGCTGCCGTTAGACTCGCGGGGGAAGGAGGACACGGGCGTCGAGGTGCACTTGAACTGGCGGCGGTTCAGTCTTGTTGAAGACGATTTGTCGTGGCTCGATCAGGCGAAACTGGAGGAACTGGGCTTTGATTACACTAGGGCGCTGCGCGATCCACGGCATCCTCCGTTGCCTCGTCCGGCTTTCGTCGCTCTTGAATATGACGGTCCCGCGTGGGAACAATGGCTTAAGTCGGCGCAGCAGGACAGCGTTGCTAGGGGTGGCACCCTCCAGACTGGATTGATCTCGAGACTAGTTCCCATAGACCTCGCCAAAACACCAGAGCCGCTGCTTCAAAAGTATCAAGGCCGCGGGAAATACCTCATTGTCAGAGGGGTTGTTCAGCTTTCTGCCTGGACGTTCCAGGCGGGGGGCGCACCGAAACCGCTGCGTCTTCAGCCGAATATTTCGGAACTACTGCCGGGCAGCATCCATGTGCCCCGCCCCCTCTCGGATGTGCTCGGCAACTTATCGATCGCCACGCCCGCCGCGGGGCCGCGCTATAACCTGACGCTGGCCTACGGCCGAAGTTTCGAACCATGGATCGTGGCCGAGCCTGACGGAAGATGACTGCTAATATCTAGCTAATGCTCAACGCCCGCGGTTGGCTCTTTGTCGCGCTCGGCGTGTTCACCGTTTTCCTCGCCTGGGCTTGGTTCCGAGGCAAAGGACGCGCTCCGGGCATTCCATCCATCTTCGAGTTTTTCCTCGGCCTGGCGACGAATTTCTTCGACACGCTGGGGATCGGTTCATTCGCGCCCACCACCAGCATCTTCAAATTCCGGCATATGGTGCCGGACGAAGAAATTCCAGGAACATTGAATGTCGGCCATGCGCTGCCCACGCTGCTCGAGGCCTTCCTGTTCATCGCTATTGTGCAAGTGGACATTGTGACACTGGTTTTGATGATGGCGGCGGCAGTGGTTGGAGCGTGGTTCGGAGCGGGGACCGTAGCGCACTGGCCGCGCCGCAGAATACAGATCGGAATGGGAATCGCGCTGCTGGCGGCCGCGAGCTACTTCTTGATGCAAAACCTGAACCTCCTTCCAGCGGGCGGCGCCGCGCTAATCCTGCAGAACTGGAGATTGTGGGCGGGCGTCATCGGAAGTCTGATTCTGGGCGCCTTTATGACGTTGGGCATCGGTTTGTACGGGCCTTGCATGATCCTGGTGAGCCTGCTAGGGATGGACCCCAAGGCTGCGTTTCCAATCATGATGGGATCCTGCGCGTTCCTGATGCCGGTTGCCAGCGCGCGATTTATTCAGGCCGGGCGCTACAGCCCCAGGGTATCGCTGGGCATCGCGCTGGGCGGATTGCCGGGCGTGCTGATCGCCGCGCTGATCGTGAAATCCCTTCCGCTGACGGCCATGCGTTGGCTGGTGGTGGTGGCGGTGCTCTACGCGGCTTTCACCATGCTGCGCTCGGCCATCCAGCGGCCGGTTCTTCCTTCCGCCGGGCTTTCTTCAGCCGGAGGGGCCGAACCCAAGCTATACTGAATCTAGACCGTCCGTAGGCTCTATCTATGACCAGTCGTATCAAATTTTTGGTTGCTTCCACCTCCACTTGCCTCGTTTTTGTGCTGCTGTTCGGCGCTATGCGCGGCAAAAGCGCGTCCCCCGAAGATACTTACCGGCACCTCGCCGTATATACCGAAGTTCTCTCGCGAATCAAAAGCGATTACGTGGAAGAGCCCGACATGAAGAGCGTCACGCTGGGCGCGCTGAACGGGCTGCTCGAATCGATTGATCCGTATGCCAGCTACTTGAACGCGGACCAGTATAAGCAGTGGCTCCAAAGCAAGGATCAGCACAAGGCCGGCGTTGGCCTGATCCTTTCGAAGAAGTTCGGTTACGTGGGAATCGTGGATGCCATTCCTGGATCGCCCGCGGCCAAGGCTGGGCTGACCACTACCGACGTTCTGGAGACAATCAACGGCGTCGCCACGCGCGATATGCCGCTCGCGTTCGCCCAGCTTCTGCTGGAAGGCGATCCGGGCAGTACCGTTGAACTTGGCGTGCTCCGGTTCCGCAAGCCCGAGCCGCAGAAGCTCACCCTCACGCGAGCGATGGTCGAATATCCGGCGGTGACGGCGAAGATGCTGCCGGATCAAGTAGGTTTGATCCAGGTCGCAAGTCTGGAAGGCAGCCGCGTCAAAGATATTGCTTCGAAAGTGGAAGATCTGCAAAAACAAGGCGCGAAGGATTTGGTTTTGGATCTCCGCCATTGCGCAACCGGCGGTCCGGAGCAAGGCGAGCAGCTCGCGAACCTGTTCCTCGACAAGGGACTGATCACTTATAGCGAAGGCCAGAAAGTGGAGCGCCACGACGTCACTGCGGATCCGGCCGCCGATCGCAGCCACCTTCCTCTGGCGGTGATCGTGGATCGCGGCACGGCCGACGGCGCGGAAATCGCAGCCGCGGCCCTGTTGGACGACAAGCGCGCCGAAGTGATTGGCGAGCGCACCTATGGCGACGCCGCGATCCGCAAGGCCATCACGATGGATGACGGATCAGCGGTAATTCTATCGGTAGCGAAGTATTATTCGCCGGCCGGCAAGGCCATTCAGGACACTGGCGTGACGCCCTCGGTGCCCGTTCAGGAATCCGAGGCGGTTGCCCTGGACGATGACGGCAATCCCCTGACTCCGGAGCCAGCCCAACCAAGTTCCAACGAGGATCTGCTGCTCAAGAAGGCGATTGACGTGGTCACCCACGGCAAGAGCGAAGTGGTTTCCAATAGCACGGGCGATTCCAAGCAGCAGCCCGGGCCGGCTCTAACGCCGCTCAACGTGCCGCGTCCGGAGCAACCGCCTCCGCAATAGAGTTGGACCGTTGCCCATTTACGAATACAAATGCGAGGGCTGCGGCGAAACCTTCGAAGTGATCCAGAAGTTTGCCGATGAGCCGTTGACGGTTCACGAAAAATGCGGCGGACACGTGCATCGGCTCATGTCCGCGCCATCGTTCCAGTTCAAGGGCTCGGGCTGGTACGTTACCGACTACGCCAAGGGCGGCAGCAGCAATCCAAGCAAGGGCGAACCAGGCAAGGGCGAATCGGGTAAGGGCGAATCGGGCAAGAACGAATCCGGGAAATCCGAGTCCGGCAAGTCTGAGTCATCGGACAAGTCCGAATCTTCGAGCAAGAGCGATACCGCGGCTAAGACCGAAACGAAAAGCGAATCGAAGCCGGCCGCGAGCAGCGACAAGTCCAAAAGCGACTAAGCCCGCACCCTAGGTGCGGTGCACCGGATCGATCCAACGGGCGCCGGACGGCATTTCCGGGCTCTCGATATCAAGATTCACGACGATTGGATCCCGTCCGCTGCGGACCACCACGGCCTCCACGGGGTGGTTGGGGTCCGCATTGATCTCCTGATGCGGAACATACGGCGGGACGAAGACAAAGTCTCCCGGCCCTGCCTCATCGGCGAATTCCATGTGGTCGCCCCAGCGGAAGCGCGCGCGGCCCTTGATGATATAGAGGACCGTTTCCAGGTCGCCGTGATGATGCACGCCCGTCTTGGCATCCGGCTGGATGGCCACGGTTCCGGCCCAGATCTTGCTGGCTCCGGTGCGCGCGTGGTCGATCGCGGCGGCGCGTGTCATGCCCGGCGTCTGCGGAGTGTTGGTGTCCAGCTCGTGCGAGCGCACGATTTTGACGCCGTGATATTGCCCATCAGGCTTGGAGTCCTGGCTCATGATGATCCTCAGGACAAGACAGAAGCCAGCCGGGCGTCTGCCGCTGCTCTGCGCTTTTTCAATAACTCCGCGATTGCGCGAGATTCCTCGGCGAGCTCGCGGAATTGATCCGGAAACAGCGACTGGTAGCCGTCGGAAAGCGCGCGGTCGGGATTCGGATGCACTTCGACGATCAATCCGGAAGCGCCCGCCGCTACCGCAGCCAGCGCCATGGGATGAACCTTGTCGCGCTTGCCGGTGCCGTGGCTCGGATCGACGATGATGGGCAAATGGCTCAGCCGCTGCACGGCGGGAACCACGCTCAGGTCCAGCGTGTTGCGCGTATGATCGGCAAAGGTTCGCACGCCTCGCTCGCAAAGGATCACCTGATAATTGCCTTCCGAGAGGATGTATTCGGCGGCCATCAGAAATTCTTCGAGCGTGGAAGACATGCCGCGCTTCAGCAGGATCGGCTTGCGGGCGCGCCCGGCGCGGCGCAGCAACGAGAAATTCTGCATATTGCGCGCTCCGATCTGGATGCAGTCGGCATAATCTTCGACCAAATCGAACGTCTCGACATCGATGGCTTCGGTGATAATCCCGAGGCCTGTTTCCGCGCGCGCGTCGGCGAGATAGCGTAATCCTTCTTCGCCCAGTCCCTGAAAAGCATACGGCGATGTGCGTGGTTTGTACGCGCCGCCGCGCAGCAGTTGGCCGCCCGCAGCTTTCACCGCCCGGGCCGATTCAAGGATCTGTTCCCGGCTTTCCACCGCGCACGGACCCGCGCCCAGCGCCAAGTCGGCGCCTCCAACCTGGACGCCCACCACATCCACGCCGCCCACAACCACAATCGTGTTGTCGGGCTTCACCTCGCGGCTCACCAGCTTGTAGGGTTTGGAAACCGGAATGGCTTCGGCGACGCCCGGGAGACTCTCGAATTCTTCGGCCGGCACGGGGCCGTGATTGCCCGTAATGCCGACGGCGGTGCGCTCGGCGCCGGGCATCACATGGGCGCGGAAACCGAGGCTTTGGATTCTGGCGCAAACCTGAGCGATGTCTTGCTCGGTGGCCTGCGCGCGCATAACGATGAGCACGTTTTCAGTGTATCGTGACGCCGCGGCCGCGTTAGAATTGATGATCCGTGAAAGCACGCCTGGAGCGGTATTTCGAATTTCGCGAGCTTGGCGCCAACTGGCGCACGGAGATTCTGGCTGGGTGCACCACGTTCGTCACCATGGCGTACATCATCTTCGTGAATCCGGCGATCCTGCACGAGACGGGGATGCCGCTCGCCGCCGTGATCGCCGCCACGTGTTTGTGCGCCGCGTTTGGCAGCGTGCTGATGGGCGTGTTCGCGCGCTATCCCATCGCGCTGGCGCCTGGCATGGGGCTGAACGCGTACTTCACCTACACAGTGGTGAAAGGGATGGGCGTGCCGTGGCAGACCGCGCTCGGCGCAGTGTTCCTCTCTGGAGTGGCGTTCCTGCTTCTGACCGCCGTGGGCGTGCGGCGGATGATCGTCTCGGCGATCCCGTTCGAGCTGTACGCCGCGGTCGCGGTCGGCATTGGCCTGTTCATCGCGTTGATTGGTCTGCGCAACGCGGGGATCATCATGGCCAGTCCGTCGACGCTGGTGACCATGGGCAATCTGCGGAATCCGGAAACGCTGCTGGCGCTCGCGGGACTGCTTTTGATTGCCTCGCTGCTGGCCCGCCGGGTGCGCGGGGCCATTCTCTTAGGGATTATCGGGACCACGGCGCTGGGCGCGATCTTCGGCTTGGTGCATTGGCGGCCGCAGCCCTATTCGTTTCACGACATCACCGCCACCGCGCTGCACTTGAATATTCGGGGAGCGCTGCGCTACGGACTGGTTGAAATTGTCTTCGTGTTTTTGTTCGTCGACTTGTTCGACAACATCGGCACGCTGGTCGCGGTCGGCAAGCAAGCGCGGCTGTTCGATGAAATGCATCAGATCCCCAGAATCAACCGCATTCTCTACGCCGATGCGGCGGCCACTATCGTGGGATCGCTGGCCGGCACGTCCACCGTCACCAGCTACATCGAGAGCGCGGCAGGCGTGGTGGCCGGTGGGCGCACCGGAGTGACGGCCATCGTGACGGGGCTGCTGTTCTTCATCTCGCTATTCGTCGCGCCGGTGGCTGGAGCGATTCCGAACGCCGCGACCGCGCCGGCGCTGATCGTGGTCGGGTCGCTGATGATTGGACACGCGGCCGAGATTCCGTGGTCCGACCCAGTGGTTGCAATTCCGGCCTTCCTGACCATCGTGACCATCCCGCTGACGTTCAGCATCGCGAATGGATTGGCGTTCGGATTCACCGCCTACACGCTGCTGAAGATCGCGCGCGGCGAGTTCCGCGGTGTGAGCTGGCTGGTGTACGCGCTGACGATTCTGTTCATCGCGCGATTCGTTTACTTGAGCGTTTAGGCCAGCAGCCCGCGGAATTTCGGCCTTTCGTAACCGGGGAAAACAGACCGCAAGTTGGAGTTGCCCAAGTGCCGGGCAACCAGTTCGCCCAGTACGTCGCGAAAATCGGTGGTGAGCGCCAGATCGCGGCCGTCGTAGAGCTGCTCTTCCTGAAGGCCCGGCCAGTCGCCGTAAATCTTGCCTCCGCGCACATCTCCTCCCAGGACGAACATCACATTGGCATGGCCGTGGTCGGTTCCACGATCGCCGTTTTCCTTGACGGTGCGGCCGAATTCGGACATGGTGACCAGCGTAACGTCTTCCATGCGGTCGCCCAAGTCTTGATAGAAAGCCGCGAGCGCTTGCCCGAATTGCCCCAGATTGTTGGCCAGCTGGCCGGTGGAAGGCTGTCCGCCAACCTCGTTCACATGCGTGTCCCAGCCGCCCATGTCGGCGAACGCGACTTCGACGCCCACATTGGCCTTGATCAACTGCGCGATCTGCTGCAAGCTTTTGCCAAAACCGCCGTTGGGATACTTCGCGCCGTTCGCGGGCACGTAAGCCTGCTTTTGGATGGACTGCATGATCTTAACGGCGTTGAATGTTTCCTTGCCCGTCCCGTGCAGCATGGTGTCGAGCGAGTTTTCATACATGCTCTCGAAGGTGGCCGCTCCGCCGGCGTCGTGCACCTGAAAATCGTTGAGGCTGCGCACGGCGACCGCGTCATTGTGTCCGCGCAGCGTGCGAGCCAGGCTATCGCCGAGGCTGACGGCGCGCACGGGAGACGCGGGGCCGGAGTCTTTCGGAAGCGCCCGGTTCAGCCAGCCGTCGGTGGCGCCTTTGTAGCCGGGCGTGCCCGACTCCATATAGTCCTGCGCGTCGAAATGCGAACGGGTGGGATCGGGCGAGCCGACTGCGTCCACGATGGCCAGATGTTGCGCGTCAAACATCGGCTTGAGCGGCGCGAGCGCCGGATGCAAACCGAAGAATCCATCCAGATCGACGGCGGAGTTCGGCGTGTCATCCGGTTTTGGGATCGCGATGGAGGGGCGCAGCGCGTAATAGCGCGGTTCTCCAAACGGAACCACCATGTTCAAGCCATCCACCGCGCCACGCTGAAAGATGGCCACCAGGATTTTCTTCCGGTCGCTCTCGGCGGCAAAGCAGGAACGCGACAGCCACGCCGGCATGGAGCCGACGCCGAACATCGCGAGCGCCGAACCCTTTAGGAATACGCGTCTAGATGGCATTTGTTACCTCGTCACCTGTACTTACCTCTTCTGGAAATCCGGCGACCCGATTACCAAAGCGGCAACCATCGCGGGGTTCTTTTGCTTTTCGTCTTCCAAGGCTTTGTCAATGGCCGCGCGCGTTTCGGGCGACATCGCGCGGAACATCAGGGTCTTCGCCACGTCGTTCGGATCGTCTCCAAATCGCGACACGTCCACTTTAACGCTTTCCACCTGGTTTTGCGCGAGCTTCAGCGCAAAGTTCATGCGGCCGAGCAGCGCGGCTGAGTTGACCCATTCCGAGCTCAGGTTGGAATAGCCGGTCGGCTCCAGCTTGCGATAGAGCGGCTCGCCGAGCGTCCCCACCTGATTCGCAAGCGCCCATCCGTCGATAACGTGCGCATCCAGTGCGCGCGCCGAGCTCGCCACCATCTCGAAGGGCGATTTCACTTTGGCTCGATACGCGCCCTCGGACCAGAATTCCTTCGAATTCAGCATGGTTTTCATCACTTCGCGAATGCTGCCGTTGGTGGATAGGAATGTCCGCGCCATGCTCTTCACCAGCGTCTCCGGAGGATTATCCGCGACGAATCGTTGCGCGAGCTGTTTGGAAATGAAGTGCGCCGTGGACGGATGCCGCGCCAGTATATCGAGCACTTGCTCGCCGTCCTTGATTCCGCCTCCGGCCGCGATCACGTGGCCCAGCACGATCTTCTGGCCCTTGTCGTGCAGTTTGTCGTCGTAGAAGAAACCGCCGCCTTTGCGCGGTTCTTGGATGGTCCAACCGGTGAAGCAACGCGCCACTTCCGTGACATCTTTCTGCGTGTAGCCGCCGTTCACGCCTAGTGTGTGCAGCTCCATCAGCTCGCGGCCGTAGTTCTCATTCAAGCCGCGCTTCACCTTGCGGTTTTTGTTGTTCATGTCGATGTCCGCGCGCACGGACTCGAAATTATCCAGAAAGAAAAGCATGGCCGGGCTCTTGGCGGTGGCTTCCAACAGATCGCGAAACTGGCCGAGCACATGCGGACGGATCGCCTCGCGTTCGTACTGCGGAATCATGAAGCGGTCCGAGCCTTTCTCGTAGAAAACGTTGAAGTGGTTGAACCAGAAATCGTCGAGCTCCTCGCCCAGTTGCCGCGTGCTCTCGACGGCGCGGAGCATTTTTGAATCGAGAAGATCGTAGGCGATCACCTGCTGCGGACTGTTCAACAGCATGATCTCGCGGCGGATGGTGCTGGGCGCCGGCCCGAAGAGTTGTGTGCGCTGCTTCTGATTCATCGCGATCAGCATATCTTCGAGCCTGTCCTGCGGCATGGATTCCAGCAGTTCGCGTTTCTTCTCCCCATTGCCGCTGCGCACGGTTTCGAGTTCCGCCGGACTAAGCACCTCATCCAGCGAACGCACCGGTTCCAAATCGGCGTTCGCGTCGGGCGGAGGCGCGGGCAGGCCCTCAGCCTGGGCTCGCTTCATCTTGTATCGAGTGATTAGCCGCTCCACGCTGGCGCGCAGCAACAGATCGTCCGGCATCGGCTGCTTGCCATTCGCGATGGCTCGGATCATCTGCTGCGACGGATAATGCTGCAGCGCTTCCAGCGGCGTCATCCGCAACGATTCCAGCGCCTGGAGTTGCGCTTCCAGAGCCGGATTCTCATCCATGCGGTCGGGATGAAGCTGCTCGAATATCCACTTCTTCAGGCCGATCTTCTGGACACGCTCGACGTCGCCGGGCCGCGGTCCGAAAGTCAGGCGATCCAGCGCGTGCAGGATCTGCTCGTCTTTCGAAAGCTTTTTTTGGAACAGCTTGGCTTGAACCTTGGCTTCCTCCGCCGGCTTAGGCGGTTTGCCGCCGGCGGCGGTTGCGATAGCCAGAAGCATACCGCAGACCATCGGAGCCACGAAGCTACCGCCAGTTTTCATGAGCCTATAACCATTAAACGTCATTCCGGCTCAGAAGTTTACAAGGAATTTCACTTAGCTCTCTTAATCTCTTGACAGTGTACTATTTGACTAATACACTATGACTTGACTGTGACTCCTCGATCTGTCGGGCGGTTCCAATTCGTCCTCGATCAGCGCAGCGGCGTTCCGGTTTACCGCCAGATCATCGACCAGGTGCTGGGCGGCATCGCGGCCGGCAAGCTGCGGGCGGGCGACCAACTCCCTACCGTGCGCCAACTTGCCGTCGATCTGGCGATCAATCCCAACACGGTGGTTCGAGCCTATCGGGAGCTGGAAATCCGCGAGGCGCTGGCCACGCAGCAGGGCACGGGCACGTTCGTGACCGACAAGAAGCCACCCGTTGACGAGCTGGAACGGCGGCGCCGCATCGGGCAACTTTGTGGAGAACTGCTTTCCAGAGCCGGAGCGGAAGGAATCGCGCTTTCGGAGATTACCAGTTACCTAAACGAAATGAACAGCGAATCTGAGAGGAGAACCTGAACATGTTGCCGTTAACAATGGGCTGCGCGGCGCGCGGTTTTATAATGGAGCATGTCCTCCAGCGCTCAGGCTGCATCTTTGCATCAAAAGGTAGCTACGCCGGAAGAGATCGGCAAATACGAGCCGGTAATCGGCCTCGAGGTACACGTCCAGCTCAACACGCGCACCAAGATTTTCTGCGGCTGCCCGGCTGGCTTCGGCGCGCAGCCGAATACCAACGTCTGTCCGGTGTGCCTGGGCCTGCCGGGCGCACTGCCGGTGTTGAACCGCCGTGCGGTTGAGATGGCGATTCAGGCCGCTCTGGCCACCCACTGTCAGGTGAATGCTTTCTCCCGCTTCGCGCGCAAAAACTATTTTTATCCGGACCTGCCCAAGGGTTATCAGATCTCGCAATATGACCAGCCGCTGGCCGAGCGCGGGTGGCTGGAGGCGCCGGTGGATGGCGCGAAGAAGCGCATCGGCATCACGCGCATCCATCTGGAAGACGACGCCGGCAAGAGCATCCACGATGGCTTCAAGGATTCCGACCGTTACACCTACGTGGATTTGAACCGCAGCGGGACGCCGCTGATTGAGATCGTGAGCGAGCCGGATATCAGATCCCCTGAAGAAGCGTACGAGTATCTCACCGAGCTGAAGCAGATCATGCAGTACGTGGGCGTGTCCGAGTGCGACATGGAAAAGGGCCAACTGCGCTGCGATGCGAACGTTTCGGTGCGCTTGAAGGGCGCCGACAAGTTCGGCACCAAGGCCGAGGTGAAGAACCTGAATTCGTTCCGCTTCGCGAAGATGGCGCTGGATTACGAGATAGCCAGGCAGGTGGCCGTGATCGAGAGCGGCGGACGGGTGGAGCAGGAGACGCGGCTCTACAACGTCGCGACCGGCGAAACGATGGGCATGCGCAGCAAGGAGCACGCGCACGATTACCGTTATTTCCCGGAGCCGGATCTGGTGCCGTTGCGTGTGAGCGAGGCTTGGCTGGAGCAGATCCGTGCTTCAGTGCCGGAGCTACCAGCCGAAAAACGTCGCCGGTTCGTAGAAAGCTACGGGTTGCGCGAGTATGACGCGCAGGTCTTAACGGCCACAAGTGAGCTCAGCGACTATTTCGAGAAAGCCGCAAAAGCGGCGGGCGACCCGCGCATGGCGGCGAATTGGGTGGCGGGCGATCTGTTGGGCGCGTTAAAAGGCGGCGAGATCAGCGACTCGCCAGTGTCGCCCGAGCAGCTCGGCGAACTTGTTGGTTTCATCGCGAAGGGCGAGATCAGCGGCAAGATGGCCAAGGACATTTTCGCGAAGATGTTCGAAACGGGCGAATCGGCCGCGACGATTATCGATCGCGAAGGCCTGCGCCAGATCAGCGACACCGGCGCGCTGGAGAAGATGGTGGACGAAGTGATCGCCCAAAGCCCCAAGCAAGTGGAGCAATACAAGTCGGGGAAGACCGGTGTGATCGGCTACCTGGTCGGTCAGGTGATGAAGTCGAGCAAGGGGCAGGCGAACCCCGCAGCGGTGAATGAGCTGCTGAAGGCGAAGCTGGGGTGACTTCACGACGCGTTCACACGAGTGTGGCGCTAGCGGGGAACGCGGCAAACTAAAGTTCGCGCCACAACTAAATGCCGAACTTTTCGTGTAGGAGCTTTTCCATTTGCTCCTGCGTGATCCAACGGCCTTCGCGAAGCGCCTTCTCGGAATCCGCGATTAGCATAATCAGAATCATCGCGTCTCGATCCTGCTCTTCTTTCGGTTCCATCTAGCGCTGGTTGGCTTTCAGTATCTTCTTGCGCAGACGGATGGACTGCGGCGTCACTTCCACGAACTCGTCGTCGCGGATGAACTCGATCGCCTGCTCCAGGTTCAGAAGACGCGGCGGCACCAGCCGAATGGCTTCGTCGGAGGTGGAGGCGCGCATGTTAGTCAGCTTCTTTTCCTTAACGATGTTCACGTTCAGGTCCGCGTCGCGCGCGTTTTCGCCGACGATCATGCCTTCATAGACTTCCGTGCCCGGGCTAACGAACATCTCGCCGCGCTCTTGCAAATTGAAAATTGCATTGCCGGTGGTCTTGCCCGCGCGGTCCGATACCAGCGATCCGGTGGGCCGCGACGGAATGTCGCCCTGCCATTCGATATAGCTGTGGAACAACGTATTCATGATGGCCGTGCCGCGAGTGTCGGTCAGCATCTCGCTACGCAGCCCGATCAGCCCGCGCGACGGCACGTGAAACTCCAGCCGCACGCGCCCCGAGCCGTGGTTCACCATCTTGATCATTTTGCCCTTGCGCTGGCCGAGCTTTTCGATGACCACGCCGATATAGGTCTCCGGGCAATCGATCACCAGCAGTTCCAACGGCTCATGTACCTTGCCGTTGATTGTTTTGGTCAGGATCTCGGGCTTGCCCACCATCATCTCGAAGCCCTCCCGCCGCATCATTTCGATGATGATGGCGAGCTGCAGCTCTCCGCGCCCCATCACCTTATAGGCATCCGGTCCGCCGGCCTCTTCCACGCGAATCGAGACGTTGGTGAGCAGTTCCTTATCCAGCCGGTCCCGCAGATTGCGCGATGTGACGAACTGCCCTTCCCGGCCCGAGAACGGAGACGTGTTGATGGTGAACGTCATCGCGATGGTCGGCTCGTCGATCTGGATGTGCGGCAGCGGGCTTGGATTTTCGATGCTGGTGACAGTCTCGCCGATGGTGATGCCCTCCACGCCGGCAATTGCCAGAACATCGCCCGGGTATCCGATGGTTTCATCCACGCGCTTCAATCCCTCGAAGGAATAAAGCTTCGTGATGCGCGTTTTTTGCAAGGAGCCATCCAGCTTGGCGATCGCTACTTCATCGCCATATCGCAGAATGCCGGAAAAAACGCGGCCGATCGCCAGGCGCCCTAGGTAGTCGCTGTAGTCGAGGTTCGCCACCAAAAGCTGGAGCGCGGCATCGGGATCGCCAGCCGGCGGCGGGATGTGCTTCAGAATCGTCTCAAACAGCGGGCGCAGATCGCTTGATTCATCTTCCATGGTCAGCTTCGCGATGCCAGCCTTGGCGTTGGTGTAGATCACCGGAAAGTCGAGCTGATCCTCCTCGGCGTCGAGATCGATGAACAGGTCGTACACTTCGTTCAGGACTTCCGGAATCCGGGCATCCGGCCGGTCGATCTTGTTGATCACCAGAATCGGGGGGAGCTTGGCTTCGAGGGCCTTCATGAGCACGTAGCGGGTCTGCGGCAGCGGGCCTTCGCTCGCGTCCACCAGCAGCATGACGCCGTCGACGATCTTCAACGCGCGCTCCACTTCGCCGCCGAAGTCGCTGTGTCCGGGCGTATCGACGATATTGATCTTGATGCCGTGATAGCGCACGCCAGTGGTCTTCGCCAGAATGGTGATGCCGCGCTCGCGCTCCAGTTCGTTGGAATCCATCATGCGCTCGACGTGGTGCTCGTTTTCGCGGAAGAGTCCGCTCTGATTCAGCATCGCATCCACCAGCGTGGTCTTGCCGTGATCGACGTGCGCAATGATGGCGATATTGCGCGTGAGCCGGTTGTGCTGCCGGGCTCCGCTATGATCGGAGAGGGGAGTCAGGACTTCGGGTTGCATTCGGATACGTCTTTCCTTGTTTAAACTCTATGGTCGCACGCCCAGACACTTTGACCGAGACCACGCTGCCCGTCGTCGTCATCGTCGGCCGGCCGAACGTCGGCAAATCGACGCTGTTCAACGCGATCATCGGCCAGCGGCGCTCCATCGTCGGCGATGAGCCGGGCATCACGCGCGATCGCATCCACGGCGAGGGTTCGTACTTGGGAAGGCCCTTCGTGCTGATCGATACCGGCGGCATCATCCCGAATGACGCCGAGATGATCCCGAGCGAGATTCTGAAACAGGCGCGCGTGGCCCTGGGGCGGGCCGCGCAAATCATTTTCCTGATCGACGGACGGACGGAGATTACGGGAGCCGATCGGGACCTGGCGAAGGTGCTGCGGAAACTCGGCAAGCCGGTCACGCTGGCCGTGAACAAGATCGACGCCACCTCGCGCGAGGGTCTGGCGAACGAATTTCATTCGCTCGGTTTTTCCGATCTGTTTCCGATCTCGGCCGAACACCGGATCGGCTTCGACGATCTGCTGGAGCATGTTACCGCCGGCTTCCCGGTGGATGCGCGCGAGCCCGCGCCGCAGCCTGAGAAGCGTCCCATCAAGGTCGCGATCATCGGCCGGCCGAACGTCGGGAAATCCACGCTGCTGAATGCGCTGGTGGGCGAGGAGCGGTCGATCGTCTCGGCCGTCGCGGGGACCACGCGCGATGCCGTGGACCAGAGCCTGGTGCACGACGGAGTGGAGTACGTTTTCGTCGACACCGCAGGCATCCGGCGCAAGGGCAAGACCAAGCTGATGGCCGAAAAGATGAGCGTGGTCATGGCGCGACGACACATCCGCATGGCCAATGTCGTGCTGCTAGTGCTGGACGCGACGGAAAAAGTGGCCGCGCTGGACGCCACCATCGCGGGCTACGCGCACGAGGAAGGCCGCGCCCTGATTTTGTGCGTCAACAAGTGGGACGCAGCCGGCGACAAGGGCAAGCGCAAGTTTACCGAGGAGATTCGCGATGAGCTGAAGTTTCTGGAATATGCGCCGATTGCGTTTGTCTCGGCCAAGACCGGCGCCGGCGTGCCGGGACTGTTCAGGATGATTAGCGACGCGTATGAGGCGGCGTCGAAGCGTGTGTCCACCGGGGATCTGAACCGGTTCGTCGCGACCCTGGAGTTCGACCGCAACATGAAGATCTATTACATGACCCAGGGGTCGGTGCGGCCTCCGACGTTCGTGGTGTTCACCGACAACGCGAAGAATCTGCACTTTTCGAGCGAGCGATTCATCATCAACCAGCTTCGGAAGCGGTTTGGGTTTGAAGGCACGCCGATTCGGATTAAGGCCAAGCGCCGGTAAATTGATCGTAATTGTTTCGCGCAATAATCGCAATTACACATATTATCGAAGGTCCCGCCAAAATAGTTCTTGCGCTATCCGCACGATTTGCCGTATACTCCGTTGAACAAGCGATATAATACTCGACGGTGATCCATCCCGCCCGCTGGATCCCGGGCGATGCAAGGAGAAACAACCGTGCAGATTCGCAGCATGTTACTCGTCCTCCCCATCGTTGGGATGCTTGCTAGCTTGCTCACCAGTTGTGCCCACTTCGGGCGTCCGAGTATTCCACCCGTGGTTGTTGTGCCAGCTCCTGACGGTAAGACGGGCAACTATACGCTCATGAATTACGATACCGACCTAACTGCCTACAAGGATGCAACTGGGACTGCGGCGGCCGCGCTACGCAACAAGATGGTCTACAGTATATTGGCGGAAATTGATTACGTTTTCTACGACTATGAGACCAAACTCTTTCTTAACGAAGGGTGGTTCCATGTAGGCTCCGATTTTCTGCAGCTCGGGATGGCTGCGGGCGGGACACTGACAAATGGCACGCGCGGTAAGACCATACTGAGCGCGCTGCTCACTGGGGTGACGGGAGTCGACCTTTCCGTCGACAAGAACTTCTTCCGCCAGCAGACCGTTCAAGCGATCACCAGCAGCATGGAGGCGAACCGGGACCGAATCAAGACGGTCATCCTGAAACAGCTTGCCAAGGACAACGCCGCCTATCCGTTCCAAGCTGCCAGAGCAGATCTAATCCATTATTTCTTCGCCGGCACGTTGTCATCCGGATTGCAAGAGCTGACTCAGGACTCCGGGACTAACGCGAAGACCCAGAAAGACGCGCTGAACAAGGCTCAGGTCAGAAACATCACGGCGGCCGATGTGGTCAGCATTAGCGCAATCAACGCCGCGATCGCGAAGGCGTTCGCCGACGACAAACTTGGCCCGGTGGAGGATTACCTTAAAGCAATGAAGATTGCCGTACCCCCGAACCCCACCAAAGACACGTTAGACCAGGAACTCCGCGAACTCAGCAATCAATTAGACGAAGACCCGGTCTCGCGGGAGAAGGCGTACGCAGCTGCAAAAGCCGCAAAATTGATCCAATAGTCAGGAGGCCACATGGTCCCAGTTCACACTCGTGAAGTAGACGGCACGCAGGCGCTGGATGCGCAGGAGCGCGCCCTTCAATTCATAGAGGAGGCGGATTTCGCCAAAGTGGTTAGCTACAGCCAGGACCCGGGCGCAGGCGCCACGGCGAACGAGGCCTCACTTCAGGATGTTCCCATCGGAAGCCAGCCTCCGCCGCTGAGCCTGGTTGCACTGGCCGTCGGATCGGATCCTGCGGCCACAATCACTCAGCAAGAGCAGGGAGGTAAGAATCTCGCGTTTCAGGGTGAGGCCTTCGTGTCGAGTAAGCTGCAGTTGGTATTGGGATTCCGCTGAGGCCGCCCAAGCCTAGAACGCGCGCACCGAATCGATTCCGTTGGCTTGCAGGACCACCTGCATCTTCTCGAGCGCCGACTTGTGGATCTGCGAGACGCGGCTTTCGTTGATCCCCAGGATGCCGCCGATCTCCTTCATGGTCATTTCGTTGGTGTAGTACAGGAACACGACCTTTTGATAGCGTTCCGGAAGCGTCTTCATGGCGACACCCAAAACCGAGCGCATCTGTTCATGCGAGCACATATGGTCGGGCTGCGTTTCGGGTTTGCTGGGGAAATCCGGGGCGGGCAGATCGTCGTGCTCGGCGGTGCGCGAGGAGGCCGAGATCAAGCCGACGCTTCTGAGGTCCACCATCATCTGGCGCCAGCGGTCCACCTCAATGCCCAGCTTCTGCGCGACTTCGGATTCGGTGGGCGTGCGCTGCAACGTCGCCGCGAGCTCGCGCGTGGCGGCTTCCACTTGTTTGTGGCGGCGGCGCAGATCGCGTGAAGCCCAATCGAGCTGGCGCAAACTGTCGAGAATCGCGCCCTTGATGCGGTGCTTGGCGTAACTGGAAAAGGCGACCTGTTTGTCCGGATTGAACTTGCCGGCGGCATCGAACAGACCGAGCACTCCGGCGTGAACCAGATCATCCAGGTCCACATGCACTGGCAGGTTTTCATGCACTCGGATGGCGATGGCTTTTACCAGCGGCAAGTGCTCCAGCACAATGCGATCGCGGCGCGCCGTTTTGGCCGCCTGCAGCTTTGCGGCTTGGATTTTGGTGGCGTGCGTCTTGCAGGTTTGGATCTTGCTGGTTTGAACCTTGCTGGTTTGAATCTTGATTGTTTTAATCCTGCTGGTTTGAATCTTTATGGCCTGATTCGTTTGAGCTGTCTTTGTCTTCATTCCCAGTCCCTTTTTGTCTTAGTTTTTTTGTCTCAGCGGGCTTGGCTTGACGATTCTCTAAGTGCAAGCCTGTCGCCACAGATGGACTAGGGGAAATTGCGGCGTTGTGTAGAGGAGTCTTCTAGGGTCCTGGAACGCCTGGGTCCTGTGACTCAATGACATGCGACCGGCGGGGCCCCTCTACCCGAGCCGCATGAACCCCAGGTACTACGGTCCAGCCCGCCAAACCCATTTTCGTTCTGGAACGGACGGGCTATCTGCGGATGCCGAAATGGTACGCGCGTCCCAAAATGAAACGAGACTGGCAGCAGTCTTCCATCCTAGTTTATCGGCGGATTTAAGAATAGCTTCAGTGCCGGCTACGATGGAGAACTAGGGCTTTTGCAGTGTGGCGATGTAGGTCTTCACCGCAAGCCCCGCGAGGAAGATCCAAACCACCCAAAGAAACTTGCCTTCCAGCGTCAAGGCCGCGAGCAGCGCTATCGCAGCATAGCAAGCCAGCGCTAAGTAGAACTTTCGTCCCCGTTGGGGCCCCGTTTTTAGTTCTGGATCGTCCGGCTCGGGTTCAGGAGGGAATGACACTAGTTACCGCTGTGCGGGCTTTGGGCCGCGGGCGCCACCGCCGAACCCGTTGGAGCAGATCGTTCGTTGAGCGCCATGCGCGTGCCCCACGGATCGGTCAGAAACGCCACTGCAAAGCCGCCCATTGCAGGACTCTTGCGGGTAAGGCGTGTCCAGCTTCACGCCATTCGCCTCCAGGGGCCTTCGTGAAGCCTTCCAGGTCCTCATTAAAGCTGCCATGGCCGGAAAGATTCTCATTTTCCCTCCACAATCTTTGGGAACTCACAGCATACACCAAAAGGTATAATCTTCTTCTGGAACTCAGGTCGTGACCTGGAGGTGGATGTGGAAGAACAGAAACTGGGCATCCAAGAACAGAAACTGGGCGTTCAAGAACAGAAACTAACCGTCGGCGACGGCATCATCGGGATGCTGAACGCGTTCGTGGACCCGGCCGCCACGGCCAGGCGCGTTCCGGCCCCGCTGTTTTGGCTGTGGCCGGTGATTACGCTGAGCATCATTTACGTGGTGTTCGGCTACCTGATGCTCCCTTACACGCTGTCCGTGGTGGATCTGCGGATCCGCCAGCAGATGGCCCAGCAGAACCTACCTGTCGAACAAGCCGAGCGCGCGCAAAACATCACGCACATAGTCACCCAATTCGCCGTTCCGGCCACGCCGTTGATCGTTATCGGCCTTCTGGCGCTGTTTGCATGGCTGGTGAGCGCCATGGCGTCCATGGCGGGCCTGCGCGCCAAATTTCGCGATATTTTCTCGCTCATGGCGGCCTGCGCGCTGATTCCCGCCCTGCAGTACATTGCCACCTACATCGTGGTTCACGCCAAGGGTGACGAAATCACTACACAAGAGCAGCTCACGCCTCCCTTCGGGCTGGACATCTTTCTTCAGGACATTCACGGCGCATTGTACGGGGTGATCAATTTTTTCTCGATCTTTGAGATTTGGTATCTGATTGTGCTTACCTTCGCCCTGGCCTACTTGGGCAAATCATCCAAGGGCAAAGCGTTCTTTGCGATCACGCCGGCCTGGGTGCTGCCGCTGGTGTTGAAAATCGTGCAGGCGATGGTCCAAGGGAACTAAGCCGAGCCGCGACCATGAGGGAGTCGGTCCTCAGCCGAAACTTTATTCTGTCTCTTCGCCCGGCGGGCGCTTGTGCTTGGGCTTCTTGCGTTGCTTCTTGGGCACGATAAGCTTGGGCGACGGTACCGCGCCCACGCGCTCGCGAGCCAGCCGCCGGATCTCTGTTGGGATGTGGTACTTCTTCGGTTTCTTTTTCACCCAATCTAACCATCCTATACCCTTGCAGGCTCTTGACTTCGCCGCTTCCGTTTCGTTAGCGTGAGGATTCCCATGTCTTCTATCGATGTTCCCGTGGAGCGTGGCCGCTTCGGACAGACCGCCAGGCGCGACACGTGGTGGGCTTACCCGCTGTTCACTTTTCTTGGACTGGCGGGCTTCCTGGTGTACTCCGGTTGGGCGGCCTTTCAGGGCATCCATTACAGCTATGGCCCGTATCTTTCACCCATGTACTCGCCGCTGCTTTTCGGCCATCCGGGCGAGGACGCGTGGTTTGGCGCGATGCCCGCCTTTATTCCCGGTTTCGTCACCGCCGCCATGCTGGTCTTGTGGATGCCGGGCGGTTTTCGCATCACTTGTTATTACTATCGCGGCGCGTATTACAAAGCCTTCTGGGCCGATCCGCCCAATTGCACCGTGGGCGAGCCCCGCAAGAAATATCTCGGCGAACGCTACTTCCCGCTGATCATTCAAAACGTCCACCGCTATTTCTTGTATCTGGCGCTGCTCTTTCTGGTGGTTCTGGCGCACGACGTGTGGAAGGCTCTGTGGTTCGATGGCAAGTTCGGCGTCGGAGTGGGCACGTTGGTGCTGCTGGTCAACGTCATCCTCCTCGGCAGCTACACGCTGAGCTGCCATTCGCTGCGCCATTTGACGGGCGGTATCTTCGATGTGCTCTCAGGGCGTCCGGTCCGCAAGAAAATGTACGACTGTGTCAGCTGCATGAATCGCCATCACATGCTGTTCGCGTGGATGAGCCTGTTCTGGGTCGCGTTCTCCGATCTGTACGTAAGGATGTGCTCCATGGGCATCTGGACGGATTCGAGAATCATCTGATGGCGGCGGAATATCAAACTTTCGAGCATGACGTGTTGGTGATCGGCGCGGGTGGGGCCGGGTTGCGCGCCGCCATCGAAGCATCGGCCGGGGGCGTTAAAGTCGGAGTGGTTTCCAAATCGCTGCTCGGCAAAGCCCACACGGTGATGGCGGAGGGCGGCATGGCGGCCTCCATGGGCAACGTGGACGACCGCGACAACTGGCGCGTGCATTTCTCGGACACCATGCGCGGCGGGCAGTACCTGAACAATCCCCGCATGGCCGAACTGCATGCCAAGGACGCTCCGGCGCGCGTGCGCGAACTGGAGGCCTGGGGCGCGCTGTTCGACCGCACCAAGGACGGCCGTATCCTGCAGCGCAATTTCGGCGGACACCGTTATCCGCGCCTGGCTCACGTGGGCGACCGCACCGGCTTGGAGATGATTCGCACCCTGCAGGATCACGGCATCCATCAGGGCATCGATTTTCATATGGAGTGCACCATCATCACGCTGCTGCTGGATGCCGGCCGCGTGGTGGGCGCGTTTGGGTACGACCGCGAGCGCGGGCGCTATCAGCTATATCACGCCAAAGCCGTGGTGCTGGCCACCGGCGGCATCGGCCGCGCCTATAAAATCACCAGCAACAGTTGGGAATACACCGGCGACGGTATGTCGCTGGCTTATCACGCGGGCGCCACGCTGCTCGGCATGGAATTCGTGCAGTTCCACCCCACCGGAATGATCTGGCCGCCCAGCGTGCGCGGCATCCTGGTCACCGAAGGCGTGCGCGGCGACGGCGGCGTTCTGCTGAACAATCAGGGCAAACGCTTCATGTTCGACGATATTCCGGCGAACTACAAAAACCAGACCGCCGACACCCCCGACGAAGGCTGGCGCTACACGCAGGGCGACAAGAATGCGCGGCGTCCGCCCGAGCTGCTGACGCGCGACCACGTGGCCCGCTGTATCGTGCGCGAAGTGCGGGAGGGCCGCGGCAGCCCCCACGGCGGCGTGTTTCTGGATATCTCCTGGATCAAGGAAAAGCTGCCCAACGCGGCCGAGCACATCAAGAAGAAGCTGCCCAGCATGTATCACCAATTCAAACAGCTGGGCGACGTGGACATCACCCAGGCCCCGATGGAGGTCGGCCCCACCATGCACTATATGATGGGCGGCGTGCGCGTGGATGCCGATACGCAGATGTCGGACGTGCCGGGCCTGTTCGCCGCCGGAGAATGCGGCGCGGGATTGCACGGCGCCAATCGCCTGGGAGGGAATTCGCTATCCGACCTGGTGGTCTTCGGCAAGCGCGCGGGCGAGTTTGCCGCCAAGTTCGCGAAGGAACACGCCGCCGGCTCCGTCGACCGCGCGCAGGTGGATGAAGTGGCGCGCCAGTCCATCGAGCCCTTCGAACGGCAAGGCGAAAGCCCCTATCAGGTCCAGTACGACCTGCAAGACTTGATGCAGAATCTGGTGGGCATCGTCCGCCGCCAGGAAGAGTTGGAGCGCGCGCTCGAAGGCATCGCGAAACTTAAGGTTCGCGCCGGCCAGGTGGGCGTCTCCGGCAATCGCGAATACAATCCCGGCTGGCACACCGCGCTCGACCTGCCCAATCTGCTTACGGTATCGGAAGCCGTCGCGCGCGCGGGTCTCGAACGCAAGGAAAGCCGCGGTGCGCACTTCCGCGACGATTACCCGGATAAGGATCCGGCCTACGGTACGTTCAATTTCGTGATTAGCAAGGCACGGGACGGCGCGATGCGGGTTGATCGTGAGCCTCTTCCGCCGATGACCGAAGAGCAGAAGCAGATTATTGAAGAGATGAAGTAGAGGGAAACGCTATGAGCACGGCAACCTTCCGAATCTGGCGCGGTGACAGCTCGGGCGGCCAGTTCCGCGATTACACGACCGAGATCTCCGATGGCATGGTGGTGCTGGACGCGGTGCATCATATCCAAGCCGCCCACGCCAACGATCTCGCCGTGCGCTGGAACTGCAAAGCGGGTAAGTGCGGTTCGTGCTCCGCCGAAATCAATGGCATGCCGAAGCTGATGTGCATGACGCGCCTGAACACGCTGCCGCTCGATCAGCCCATCACCGTGCAGCCCATGAAGACCTTTCCGTTGATCAAGGATCTGGTTACCGACGTCTCCTGGAATTACAAAGTCAAGCTGGGCATCAAGAAGCTAAAGACCCGCAAACCGGACGCGCCTGATGGAACGTGGCGCATGGCCCAGGCCGACATCGACCGTCCGCAGGAGTTCCGCAAGTGCATCGAGTGTTTCCTCTGCCAGGACGTGTGCCACGTGCTGCGCGATCATCAACTGTTCGACGAATTCATCGGGCCGCGTTTCCTGATCTACGCCGCGCAGTTGGAGATGAATCCCATCGATACCGAGGATCGCGTGCCCGATCTGCGCAAAAAGCACGGCATCGGCTACTGCAACATCACCAAGTGCTGCACTAAGGTTTGTCCGGAGAGCATCACCATCACCGATAATGCGATCATCCCGCTGAAGGAGCGCGTCGTGGACCGCTATTTCGACCCAGTCGCTAAGTTGTTCCGGGCCTTCGGCGCCAAATAGCCCGCCAAAACACCATATTGACTGCTGGTATCTCATATGGTATCCTTAGGGTGCTATGGGACCAGCTACGAAAAAGATCACCATTGAAGTTCCCGCGGAGCTTCTGGACAAGGCACAACAAGCCACCGGCGTCGGCATCACCCAAACCATCCGCACTGGCTTGCAGTTGGCTGCGGCATCGCAGGCCTATGCACAATTGCGCCGAGCTCGCGGTACGTTTCGGTTCTCCCGAACCCTGGCTGAATTGAAAGAGGACCGTTGATCGCTGCTGATACCAGCACTTGGATTGCTTTCCTCCAAGGCGACAGCGGCGGGGACGCACAACTGCTGGACAAGGCGCTAGAAGACCGGCAAGTGCTGATGGCGCCCGCTGTACTCACCGAAGTATTGAGCGACCCCAAGCTTCCTTCCGCCATCGCGGAAGCGCTTTCAGAAGTGCCGCTCATTGAGGTTAAGACTGGCTATTGGGAACGAGCCGGCGCATTGCGGGCTAAGGTCCTGGCCAAGAAGCGCAAGGCTCGTCTCGGCGATGCCCTGATCGCGCAGAGTTGCATCGACCGCGGGATTCCTCTTCTTACCCGAGACCGGGACTTCCGGGCATTCACCGAAGCGGCGGGTCTCGATCTTGTCATCGGGTAGCCTGAAAATCGCTCGAAGAAAATCGCGTCCTCTGATACAATGAATTATCCCGATGAAGTTTGGCGTCGTCGTGTTTCCGGGCAGCAATCGCGATCACGACGCTTGGTACGCAGTCTCGCAAGTTCTCGGGCAACAAACTGAAATCATCTGGCACGACGCCACCAACCTCGGCGACGTCGATGCCTTAATCCTTCCCGGCGGTTTTTCCTACGGCGACTATCTGCGCTGCGGAGCCATCGCGAAATTCTCGCCCGTGATGCAGAGCATCCGGAAGTTTGCCGCTGACGGTGGTTTGGTGCTGGGTATCTGCAACGGATTCCAGATCCTGGTGGAGAGCGGCCTATTGCCCGGCGCGCTGGTGCGCAATCGCGGGCTGAAGTTCGTCTGCAAGCAGGTGCCGCTGCGCGTTGAGACCACCAATTCCCCGTTTACTTCGGAAGCTCGAAAAGGCCAGCGCCTGCTGGTTCCCATCGCGCACGGCGAAGGCTGCTACATCGCCGATGAGCGCACGCTCGATCAACTGGAGGCGGACGATCGCGTCACCCTGCGCTATCTCGAGAATCCGAATGGCTCCCTGCGCGACATCGCCGGCATTTTGAATGCAGGCCGCAACGTCATGGGGCTGATGCCGCATCCGGAAGACGCCATCGAGCCGCTCATGGGCTCGAGCGACGGCATCGTGATTTTCCAATCGATGGTATCCGCATTGGTCGCCGCGCATTAGGCCAAAACACTAACGAATGACCCCACAAGTCATCGAAGCCCACCAACTCACCGGGCCGGAATACGACAAGATTGTCTCCCTGCTCGGACGTGAGCCCACCTACACCGAGATCGGTATTTTCAGCGTGATGTGGAGCGAGCATTGCTCATACAAGAGCTCGCGCATTCATTTGAAGAAGCTGCCGACGCGCAGCAAACTGGTGCTGCAAGGGCCGGGCGAGAACGCGGGCATCATCGATATCGGCGACGGCTACGCGATCGCGTTCAAGATCGAATCGCACAACCACCCGAGCTTCATCGAGCCATTCCAAGGCGCGGCCACCGGCGTCGGCGGCATCCTGCGCGATATTTTCACCATGGGCGCGCGGCCCATCGCGGTGCTGGACGCGATACGCTTCGGTCCGCTCGATATCCCGCGCAATCGCCGCATTCTCGAAGGTGTCGTCTCGGGCATCGCGCACTATGGCAACTGCTTCGGCGTACCGACAGTCGGTGGCGAGTGCGTTTTCGAAGAGTGCTACAACGGCAATCCGCTGGTGAACGCGTTCGCCCTGGGTGTTTTCCGCAAGGACCAGGTGTTTTACGGAAAGGCCAAAGGCGTCGGCAATCCAGTCATTTATGTTGGCGCCAAGACCGGACGTGACGGCATCCACGGCGCATCCATGGCATCCGCTGAGTTCACCGAAGAGTCGAAACAAAAACGTCCCAATGTCCAGGTGGGCGATCCGTTTCTTGAAAAGCTCCTGCTCGAAGCCTGTCTCGAAGCGATGCAAACCGGCGCGATTGTCGGCATCCAGGACATGGGCGCAGCCGGGTTGACATGCTCCACATGCGAGATGGGAAGCCGCGCCGGCACGGGCGTTGAAATCGATCTGCGCTTGGTGCCGCAACGCGAGACCGGCATGACGCCGTACGAGATCATGCTCTCGGAATCTCAGGAGCGCATGCTGCTGGTGGCGGAGCAGGGCCGTGAAGACGAAGTTTTCGCCGTCTTTCACAAGTGGGGGCTCGACGCGGTCACCATCGGCCATGTGACGCCGGATGGCATCCTGCGCGTGAAGGATCACGGCGAAGTGGTGGCGGAGATTCCCAACCGCGCGCTCGCCGATGAAGCGCCGCTCTATGATCGGCCGCACACCAAACCCGCGCGAGTCGCGCCACCCGATGCCCCGCCCCTGCCGGATCGTTCCGCGCCCGCCTGCATTCGCGCCGATCTCATCGCGCTGTTGAGTTCCGGCGATCTTTGCTCCAAGCGCTGGATTTGGGAGCAATACGATTACCTTGTGCGCAGCAGTACGCTTGCCGGACCCACGGCCGACGCCGCGATCGTGCGCGTGAAAGAGACCGGCACTTCGATTGCGATTTCCCTCGACGGTAACGGCCGCTATTGCGTGCTCGATCCTCGCGAAGGAACCAAGCTGATGGTCGCCGAATGCTGCCGCAACGTTTCCACCGCCGGCGCGCTTCCCGTCGCCGCAACCAACAACCTGAACTTCGGCAATCCCGAGCGGCCCGAGATCATGGCGCAGTTGGTTGAGTCCATCGAAGGCATGGCCGAGGCTTGCGAGTTTTTCCAAACACCGATCACGGGCGGCAATGTCAGCCTGTACAATGAAACGCTCGGTGAAGCAATTTTCCCGACGCCGGTGATGGGCGTCGTCGGGCTCATGAAGACCGCTCAACCCACTCCCATCCACTTTCCGGCGCCCGGCCTCGCTCTCGTCCTCTTGGGAGGCTTCGGAGAATGGGATGAAGAGCGGCTGGGAGGCACCGAGTACGCAAAGGTGATTCTCCAAAAACTTTGGGGTCTGCCACCCAAGCTTGACATGCCCTACGAGAAGCGCGTGCACAGCGCCATCCGCGAAATTGTCTCCGCCCGCCTGGCTGACGCGGCGCACGATTTAAGTGACGGCGGCCTCGCGATCGCGTTGTGCGAAAGCAGTTTCGGACCCGCGAGTATCGGCGCGCGTATCGACATCCCGGCCAGCCCGCGTCCCCAGTTCACCCTGTTTCACGAAGGCCCTTCGCGCATTTTGATCGCTACGTCGCAGCCTGAAAAAGTTGTGGAAATCGCGCGGAAGAATTCGGTTGAAGCACCGCGTATCGGTGTTACGATGAAAGAGCGGTTACGAATTGATTGCGGTTCGGCAACCGTGCTGGATTGCGACCTGACGGAGTTGAGGCAACCTTGGGAAACTTCACTCGAACGCCTGCTGCACCAGCAGTAGTGGAACCTGCTGCGCAAGCAGCGGTAGAAATGGACAAGCTCCGCGAGGAGTGCGGCGTCTTCGCCATCCACGGCCATAGCGAAGCGGCCAACCTGGCGTACCTCGGGCTTTATGCCTTGCAGCATCGCGGCCAGGAGAGCGCCGGCATCGCCACCAGCGACCATCGCGAGATCCGCTGTTCCAAGTCGATGGGGCACGTCGCCGATATCTTCACGCCCGAGCAAATCGCGAGTCTCCCCGGAAATATGGCCATCGGTCACACGCGTTATTCCACGGCCGGCGACACGGTGCTGTTGAACGCTCAGCCGTTCCTGGTCGCGTGCAACAAGGGACAAATCGCGGTGGCGCACAACGGCAACATCACCAACGCCGCGGAGCTGAAGCGCGAGCTGGAGCGCGAAGGATCCATCTTCCAGGCATCTAGCGATACCGAAGTCGTTCTGCACTTAGTGGCGCGCTCGCGCGAGCGGACCCTGGCGGGCGCATTGCGGGAAGCGTTGCTCCAACTGGAAGGCGCATTTTCGTTGGTGTTCCTGGCGCGCGACCGCGTCATCATCGCTCGCGATCCCCATGGATTCCGGCCGCTTGCTTTTGGACAAATGCCGTCACCGGAGGGCGGAACGGCCTATGTCTTCGCATCCGAAACTTGCGCCTTCGATCTCATCAACGCCGAGTATGTGAACGACGTCGAGCCCGGCGAAATGGTGTGTGTCGGCCCCGAAGGCTTGACGCGGGAGCGCTGGGCCCCGGCTGCGCCGCAAGCGCATTGCGTCTTCGAGCACGTCTATTTCTCGCGCCCGGATTCTATCGTGTTCGGACGCTCTGTTGGACAATCGCGCGAAAACCTGGGGCGCCTTCTGGCCCGCGAATCCGCTGTGCCCGCCGATGTCGTGGTTCCGGTGCCGGACTCCGGAGTTGCCGCTGCAATCGGCTTCGCGTCTGAATCCAACATTCCGTTCCGGCAAGCGCTGATCCGCAATCACTACGTGGGGCGCACGTTCATCGAGCCCTCGCAAGCCATTCGCGACTTCGGCGTCAAGCTGAAGCTCAATCCGGTGCGCCACCAGTTGGAAGGCAAGCGCGTGATTTTGGTGGACGATTCCATCGTGCGCGGAACAACTAGCCGTAAAATCGTTCGCATGGTCCGCAATGCGGGCGCTCGCGAAGTGCACCTGCGCATCTCTTGCCCGCCCACTATTTCGCCTTGCTTCTACGGCGTCGATACGCCCTGCAAGAGCGAACTGATCGCCGCCAATCAATCCATCGAAGAGATCCGCCAGTTTGTCGAAGCCGACTCGCTGGCCTATCTTTCGCTCGATTCTCTGCGCATAGCGGTGTCCGACGCGAAAGACGAATATTGCTACGCCTGCTATACGGGAGACTATCCCACTGAGCTGGTGCAGATTGAAGAGCTAACCGCCGCCGGTCGCATTCGCCGCTAGTCAGACTGTCCAAGAGTACAATCAAACCATGGGCACAACCACGACGCTGGTAACCGTCCCGGAGTTCCTTGCGATGCCTGAGCCCGAAGGCGAACGCCTGGAGCTGATTGGGGGCGAAATTGTCAGCATGAGTTTCGGGCACATTCCGCACGAGGTCGTAAAGAAGAACATCACCAAGATTCTGGTGCTCTGGCTGGCGCAGAATTCGACGGCGGAGTTGTTTGCCGAGAGCATGTATCATGTCGACGACTATAACGCGCTTATGCCGGATCTGAGCGTGTTGTTCCCTGGCCGAACCGGTCCAGGCAGCAAGGGATGGATTCAAGGCGCTCCAGAAATAGCAATTGAAGTTGTTTCCTCGGAGCCCGCCGCACGCCTCGAGAATAAGATCGAGCTTTATCTCTCGCACGGCAGCAAGTCCGTCTGGGTCGTCTATCCGCAGCGCCGCGTAATACGAATCTTCGACTCGGCAGGCGGCGCCAAGAAATTTGAGCGCGACCAGCCGCTCGCCGATCCCACCGTCCTTCCCGGCTTCAGCATCCCAACATCGGCGATCTTCGAGGGTGTCTAGCCCGCTGACCAAATTAGGCCCATCCGTCGCCAAGTCGGCGCTCGCAGTCCCGCATTCTCGCATACGCGAACTTGCCGAGATGGCCATGTCGATGGACGGCGTGCTGAAACTCTACTTCGGCGAATCGAGCCTTCCCACCCCCGAATTCATCAAACGTGCGGCGCAAAAGGCCATGGCGGATGGATACACGTTCTATACCGAAAACGCCGGACTGCCTTCGATGCGCAAGGCGCTCGCGCGCTATTATCAGGACCTGCATGCGGTGGAATTGGATGCGGCGGGTGAGATCGTCATCACCGCTTCCGGAGTCCAGGCGCTGCACCTCGCCATCCGTTGCATACTCGATCCGGGTGACGAGGCGCTGGTGCTCACGCCCGCCTGGCCCAACGGCGCGGCGAACGTCGCCATGGCGAACGCCGTGCCTATCGAAATCGCGCAACCGCTGGTAGGCGGTCGTTACGGTATCGATTCCTCCGCGCTCGAAGCCGCGATTACGCCGCGCACGCGCATGCTGCTCTACACCTCGCCCTCCAACCCTTTGGGCTGGGTCGCGACCATCGACGAGCAGCGTCAATTGCTCGAATTCGCGCGCCGCCACGGCCTCTGGCTGATGGCCGACGAAGTATATGAGCGTCTCAATTACACCGGACCAACGGCTACCGCGCCCGCGCCCACCATCTTGAGGCTCGCCACCCGCGACGACGCGCTCGTCGTTATACAGTCGTTCTCCAAGGCATATTGCATGACCGGCTGGCGTCTGGGATGGCTGGTGGCGCGCCGCGATCTGGCCGCGCGAGCCACGCAACTCAACGAGTTCGTCGTTTCGCACGCGCCCAGTTTCACGCAGCGCGCCGGAGAAACCGCGCTTCTGTGGGGCGAGAACGCGCTCGCCGAAATGCTGGTCCGGCTCAAGGAGAATCGCCACTTCTGCCTCGCCGCGCTCGCGAAGATGCCGGGCGTCACCGTGCCCAAGCCCGACGGCGCGTTCTACTTGTTTCCAAAAATCGGCGGCGCATCGGACTCGTTCGATTTCTGCAAACGGCTGCTGCTCGAGACCAAAGTCGGATTGGCGCCCGGCGTTGCCTTCGGAGCCGGCGGCGAAGGCTCGGTCCGAATCTGTTACGCCGCCGATCGGCCGATCCTGGAACAAGCCATGGCGCGCCTCAGCCTGTTTCTCAAGTGAGCGCGAGCAATCGCCTGACCTCTTGCTCAAGTCCCGGCGCGCAGCCAATGGCATTGCCCGCGTAGATGCTCGAACCGCCATCCATGTTGAGATAGCGCGCACCGGCTTCTTCGAGGATCACTTTGAGCGGTGCGAAGTCCCACGGCGACGCCACCGGCTCGATCCAAACCTCGGCTTGCCCGGATGCCACCATCATCGCGTCCGCCGCGCCGCCCAGCCCCCGCACGGCCCAAAAGCGCGCCATCCAATCCAGCAAGCGCTCGCGAAACGGCAGGTTGGCCATCTTGTCGTAGCCGTTCACGCACAGAACAGAATCTTCAACGGATGTCTTGGACGAAACCTGCATGCCCGAGCCATTCATACGTGCTCCGCCGCCTCGGCTCGCGCTATAGAGCTTGCCGAGCATCGGCAGGTTCACAACGCCCACGGCCACGTCGCCCTCCGCTTCGAGCGCGATCAGATTCGCCCACAGCGGATTGCCGCGCACATAATCGCGCGTTCCGTCAATCGGATCGATGATCCAGCGCCGTCCGCTGCGTGAGTCCGAACGCGCGCCCTCCTCGCCCAGAATGCCGTCCTCCGGAAACGCATCGCACAACATGCGCGCAATCATCCGCTCACACTCGCGGTCCGCTTGCGTCACAGGAGAGTTATCGGGTTTCGTCTCCGCGACGATATTGGGCTGGTACCGCAACGCAATCTCCGCTGCTTTTTTCGCTGCGTCCGTGGCCACCTCGAGCTCCCTCGACCAATGATTCGCGGGCATGGACGTTGGCACAATCCACACCGTAGCACGTCTACAATGGGCTGATGGCTGCTCGCACCGTGTACACGGTCCTCGAAGAGTCCGCGCGAAAATATGGCAAAGCGCCGGCTTTGCATCAGCCCACCGGCAAGGGCAGCTATCAGACCTACAGTTGGCGCGAATATCAGCGCGCGGCCCGGGAAATCGCCTGCGGCCTCCGCCGGATTGGAATCCGAAAAGGCGACACCGTCGCATTGCATTCCGAGACGCGCGCCGAATTCTATCTGGCCGATCTTGGAGCGCTCGCGAATGGCTCCATCGCCGCCGCGCTCTACACCAGCTATCCTGCCGCCGATCAAGTCGCCAATTTGCGCGCAAGCCGCGCCAAGGCCGTATTCATTGAGGATCCCAAGAGTATGCAGGCCCTGATCGCAGCCGGCGGCCCATCGCTCGCGCAGTTGCAATGGATCCTGCTGACTGGTGAAGCCGAGGGCGCGCTCACGCTCGATCGGCTGCGAACCGAAGGCCGCCGGGCCCTGGATCAAGACGCGCGAGCGTTCGAGAAAATCCACGCTGAAGTGCGAGCTGAAGATCCCGCCGTTCTCTATCTAACTTCCGGCGCCACTGGCGAGCCCAAAATGGGCCTCGTCACGCACGCCGCTCTCACCGCCAACATCGAGATGGGTCCGCACGTGCTCAATCTTACGCCCAGCGATTCCACCATCGCGTTTCTTCCCTCGGCGCACATCGCGCAGCGTGTCGTAATCGAACTTGTGCCGATCCGCATGGGCTTGCCCGTTTGGTTCTCCGAGAGTCTCGCCAAGCTCCCTCACGAAATGAAGGCCATTCGCCCTACGTTCCTGCTCGCGCCGCCGCGGGTTTGGGAGCGCGTTTTCGCCAGCATTACGGCCGAGATCAAGAAGCGCGGCGCCATCTCGAGAAAGATGTTCTATGGCGCGGTTGGATTGGGCGCCGAGGTCGCCAAGCTCCGCGAAGAAGGCCGGCCGGTTCCCAAAGCCAAGCTGGGTCTGCTCAAAGTCGCCGATCGTTTGGTGTTTTCGAAAATCCGCGCGCGGCTGGGCGGCCGGATACGAATCGCGGCTTCGGGCGCCGCGCCGCTGGGCAAGGACCTCGCTCGATTCTATGCCGCCATCGGAATGCCGCTCATCGAAGGCTACGGGCTCACCGAAGGCGGCGTGGTCTGCTTCAACCCCCTCGATCACCCGAAATCCGGCAGCATCGGCGTGAAGCTGCCCGGCGTGGAACTGCGCCTGGCGGAAGACGGCGAGCTTCTGATCAAGAGCCCGACCCTATTCTCGGGATACTTCGGCGATCCCGAAGCCACCGCGGCAGTGCTGCGCGATGGCTGGCTCTATACCGGCGACATCGCGGAGTTCGACGCCGATCGATACGTCTACATCACGGGCCGAAAAAAAGAGCTGATCGTTTCCTCTAACGGCAAGAAGATTTATCCCGCGCGCATCGAGCTCCTGTTCAAGACCGAGCCCATCATCAATCAAGTTGTTCTCATCGGCGACCGCCTGCCATACGTTACGGCTCTCGTCACGGTGAATGCGGCGGCAATAACGGATTCCACCGAAGCCGAGGTGAAGAAGGCCGTCGCTCGCGTGAACCGCCGTCTCGCGCCCTTCGAGCAGATTCGCAAGTTCCGGATACTGGAGCGGGAATTCTCCATCGAGAGGGGCGAGCTTACGCCCACCATGAAGGTGCGGCGAAACCGCGTGCTCGAGAACCATCGGGAACTGGTAAGCGAATTGTACATGGGGAAAGAGGAGAGCCAATAACTCCACCGGCCAAGCCTCGGGCAAAAATAGTCCCGAAGGAAATCGCCCTTCACGGCGACACCCGCGTCGACAACTACTTCTGGCTGCGTGACCGTTCCGATCCTGACGTGATTCCCTATCTTGAAGCCGAGAATCGCTACACCGAAGAAGTGATGGCGTCCATCAAGCCCTTGCAGGAAGCGCTATATAAGGAGATTCTCGGGCGAATTCAAGAGGCCGATATTTCCGTTCCGGTGAAACGCGACGACTATCTCTATTACACGCGTACCGAGCAAGGCAAGGCGTACTCGATTCAATGCCGCAAGCACGGCGCCCTCGACGCACCCGAAGAAATTCTGCTCGATTCGAACGCGCTCGCCGAAGGCCAGAAATATTTCCGTCTAGGAAACTTCGCCGTCAGTCCCGATCACCGGCTGCTCGCATATTCCACCGATTTGGAGGGCGACGAGTCCTACACGATCCGCGTCAAGGATCTTTCGACGGGCCAGCTTTTGCCCGATCGGATCGCGAACACCTACGACACGCTCGAATGGGCTAACGACAATCGCACCTTCTTCTACACCGTTCTCGATGCCGCCAAACGGCCCTACCGAGCCTTTCGTCATGAGCTCGGCGCGGCATCGGACACGCTGGTTTATCAAGAGGACGATGGCCGATTCAACCTGGGCCTGCGGAAAACTCGAAGCCGTAGATACGTCTTCATCGAGATCTCGAGTCCGCTCACTTCTGAGTTACGCTACCTCGAAGCCAACCATCCGCGCGGCGAATTTCGCGTGCTGCTGCCGCGCCGCCAGGGCGTCGAATATGATGCATCGCATCACGGCGAGTACTTCTACATCCGTACCAACGACCAAGCCAAGAATTTCCGGTTGATGCGGACGGAAGTGAACCATCCGTCGAGTGAAACCTGGCAAGAAACGATCCCCGCGCGCGCCGGCGTCACCATCGAAGGCGTCGATTCATTTGAAGACCATATCGTCATCTATGAGCGTGAGCGAGGCCTCGAGAAAATCTGCATTCGCGACGGCTCCTGCGCTCTCTCCCATTACGTGGAGTTTCCCGAGCCGGTTTACACCGTCTCCGCGACGGGCAACGCCGAATACAAGACCAATCTATTGAGATTCAACTACACTTCGCTGGTTACGCCGGCGTCGATTTTTGACTACGACGTTCGCACGCGCGAGCGCGAGTTGAAGAAGCAATACGAAGTTCGCGGGGGTTATGATGCGTCGCAATACCAGTCCGAGCGGATCTTTGCAAAGGCCCCCGACGGCGTCGAAGTGCCGATTTCATTGGTCTACAAGAAGGGCTTCGACCGAAACGGCTTGAGCCCCCTGTTGCTCTACGGCTACGGCGCTTACGGCCATAGCATCGATCCACGCTTCTCATCCGATCGCCTCAGCCTGCTCGATCGCGGCTTCGTCTTCGCTATCGCGCACATCCGCGGCGGCGCCGAGCTGGGCGAGGAATGGCACGATCAGGGCAAGCTGCTTCAGAAGAAGAACACCTTCACGGACTTCATCGCTTGTTCTGAACATCTGCTGGCCGCGCGCTACACCTCAACCGAACGGCTCGCGATCATGGGTGGCAGCGCGGGCGGTTTACTCGTGGGCGCGGTGTTGAATCTGCGTCCCGAGTTGTTCCACGCCGCGATCGCGAAGGTGCCGTTCGTGGATACTCTGAACACGATGCTCGATCCCACGCTCCCGCTGACCATCGCTGAATACGAGGAGTGGGGCAACCCGGAACAAGAGGAGTTCTACCGCTACATTCGATCCTACTCGCCTTACGATAACGTCGCGCCGCGCCGGTATCCGGCGCTGCTCGTGACGGCTGGCCTCAACGACCCGCGCGTCTCCTACTGGGAACCCGCCAAGTGGGTGGCCAGGCTGCGCGCGTTGAGAACGGATTCGAACCTGCTGCTCCTTAAGACCGACATGGGCAGCGGGCATTTCGGCCCATCCGGCCGCTACGAAGGAATCAGAGAAGTGGCCTTCGACTACGCGTTCTTGCTGCGCACAATGAATGATCAGAGTGCGCTAACCGCTTCGCCGGTTGTCGAGAATCTTTGAGAACGATCGCCCGCGCAGTTCCTCAATCGTGAGCCCTGACGCGCCCGCTTCCTGCTCCGTAATCGCGCCGCAATTGACGCCTCGCAGAAGAAAATTGAGCAGCCCCTGACCGGTTGCCGCGTCATCGAACACGTCGCCCACCAGCGTCGCCTGCGCCGCTTTGCCGATAAAATTCCGCAGACGCGCCGCCGCAGGCTGCAAGCTCTTCAGAAAAAATGCGTACACCGCGGCGTACCGCGTCGGAAGCTGGCCGGGATGCAAATCCCAGCCCTGGTAGTAGCCGTTTGCGAGCGATCGCTGCACCAGTTCGAAGTGATGCCGCATGGCCCGATGCACGATCTCCCGATTCTCCCGCTGTTGCTCCTCTGTCAGCGCGCTGCCTGCCCCCG
>Ga0302324_100000583_pt1 | contig 94490 bp, 75 predicted proteins | sample Palsa_T0_1_FD_201949 | JGI IMG/M metagenome (GOLD analysis project Ga0302324, IMG submission 201949) | Peat permafrost microbial communities from Stordalen Mire near Abisko, Sweden - Palsa_T0_1 | ecosystem: Environmental > Terrestrial > Soil > Palsa > Peat permafrost | place: Sweden: Abisko... | reverse complement strand
CTTGACGCGGCGCGGGGCCGGGGTTGAGGGCATGAGGGCATTATGCCAGAAGGGGTTAGGGGTCAGGGGTCAGGGGTCAGGGGTCAGGGGTCAGGGGTTAGGGGTCAGGGGTCAGGGGTTAGGGGTTAGGGGTCAGGGGTCAGAATGCTTATTGACCTGAAGTTTCGCTTGCAGATTGCCGATGAATCTGCTCAGGAGAAGTCTTGCATGGCGCTGGAGTGGGTCTGGATTGCGGGCGGAGCGCTGGTGGTCGTGGGCCAGCAGCTTTGGATTTACCGGGTTCGCCGGGAGGCGAGAAAACGAGAAGAGCTGTTCCAGATTGTGACGGAAAACGCCGCCGACATGATTGCCCTGGTCGATATGAAGGGACGGCGGTTGTACAACAGCCCGGCCTACAAACGGGTTCTGGGATATTCGGCGGCGGAGTTGAGCGAGACGTCGTCGTTTGAACAGATCCATCCCGATGACAAGTTCCGCGTGCTGGAGGCGTCGCGGGCGGCCAGAGAAACCGGCGTGGGCAAACAACTGGAATATCGCATCCACCACAAGGATGGAAGCTGGCGGGTGCTGGAGTCGACGGCCAGCACGATTCGCGACGGCAACGGTGAAGTGACGAAACTGGTCATTGTGAACCGCGACATCACCGAGCGAAAAAAAGTCGAGCAGCAACTCGATCACAACCTTTTCCACGATACGCTGACCGGATTGCCCAACCGGCGCATGCTGCTGGACCGACTGCAGAGCGCGTTTGCCGATTCGCGCCGCGAGCCCGGGCGGGCATACGCGCTGCTTCTGGTGAACGTGGATCACTTCGAAGTATTCAACGAGACTGCTGGAACGGTGGCGGGCGATCGCATACTGGCAGAAATCGCCCAGCGAATGGCGAACGAGCTGCGGCGGGACGGGAGCGGCTCGGCCAGGGCGGTCTTGTCTCGCCTGGGTGGAGATGAGTTCACTGTGCTGCTCGATCCGGCGGGCGATTCGAGCGACGCATTGCGCATTGCCACCCGCCTGCAGGTGGCGGTAGCGGAGCCGCTCGTCGTGGGATCGCAGGAGTCGCGGGCATCGGTGAGCATCGGGATTGCCCTGAGCATGCAGGGTCACGAACGTCCGGAAGATGTTCTGAAGGATGCCGACACGGCCATGCGGCGGGCGAAGGGGCTGGGTGGATCACGCTGCGAAGTGTTCGATGAAATCATGCACAACCGGGCAGCGGGACGGCTGCGGCTGGAATCGGACCTGCGGACGGCGCTGTCGGAGCGGCAGTTTGAGTTGCGGTATCAGCCGGTGGTGCGGCTGGATACGCGCCGGGTGGTGAGTTTCGAAGCCTTGCTGCGCTGGAATCATCCCTCGCAGGGCCTGATTTCTCCCTACAGTTTTCTTGATGCGGCGGAAGACACCGGCATTTTAGTTTCGCTGGGCCGCTGGTCAATCGTGCAAGCGTGCCGGCAACTGCGCGAATGGGAGGCGAGCGGCTCGCCCGACAGAGATAAAGAAAAGATGACCCTGGCGGTCAACATTTCGGCGCGACAGCTCGCCGACGCGCGGCTGCTGGAAGACGTGCAGGAGGCGCTGCACGAGAGTGGCGTGGAGCCGGCGCAACTGCAACTGGAAATCACCGAGGGTGTGGCTACCGCCGACCCCAAGCTGACAATGGCAGTACTCTCCCATCTCCGGCATTTGGGAGTGGGAGTAGTGCTGGATAATTTTGGAAACGGCTCGGCGTCGCTGACCGCGCTGCGGCAATTTTCCGCCAATACGCTGAAGATCGACCGGACGCTGGTACGGGACATGATGAGCGACCGCGCCGTAGCCGACATTGTAGAACTGATCGTGACCATGGCGCAGAAGATGCATCTGGAGGTCATCGCCGAAGGCGTGGAGACCGTGCGCCAGGTGGAAAATCTGCTGAAGATGGGATGTCAATGCGGGCAGGGATACTTCTTTTCGCAGCCATTGGACGCGAAAGAAGCGCAGGAATTCATGCGGGCTGGTTTGAAAACGAGTGCGGCGGCCGCGAAATAGATTGGGTAGCATTCGCACGTCGCCGCTAGCACGCGGGTGCCCGCACCACGATTGCCCGCGCCGATCCTCAGCTAATCTGACCGATGAGAATGCAGTAGCCGTCCGGATCTGCTAAACAGATCTCACCCTTTTCCATGTATTCGGGATAAGTAATCTCTGACACTTTCACTCCATTCGACAAAAGATGTTCGCGCAGTGCGATCAGGTCCGGCGAGTACAGATAGAACAGGACCCTCTGCTGGGCCGCAACCACGGGCTCGGAAGCGCGGGACACCATCAGTTCCGCGCCGCGGTTCGCCAGCCACGCCCATTGCAACTGCCCCGCGGGATTCTTCAGGTTGTTCTTCATTTCCATCCCGAGCAGCTTGTAGAAATCGGACGCGCGCTGCACGTCGGCTACGCCAGCGATGGGAACCAGGCCGGTAACGCAGGGTTTTTCCGTAATCTCAGCCATCGATTTTCGCCTCGCGCAGTTGCTTCACCGCCGTCTCTGAACTGACCGGAGAATAGTAGACCTCTTTGAAGGTGTAAGACCGGGCCTTGGAAGGCACGACTGGAAGAATCTCAATGTGCCAGTGATAGTCGTCGTCGATGGTCTTCCAGTAGCCCAGGTTCTTGGAGGGATGAAACGTGTTGGGCGACGTGTGCAGCACCAGATGAAACTCTTCGGTGACGGTGCGAATGCGCTGCAGGGTGCGGCGCAGCAGGGCCGCGAGATTCACCCGCAAACCGGGCCGGTCTAATCCTGTGCGCTCAAACGCGGAGTCGTGATTGCGGCTCAGAATCCAGGTTTCATAGGGAACGCGCGGGGCGTACGGACAAAGGGCAACGTAGTCGCCGCGCGTCTCGATGACGCGCTCGGCCTGGCGCTCCTCCTGCTGAATGATGTCGCAAAACACGCAGCGCTCCTTGCCGGCGAAATACTCGCGGCCGGCGCGCAGTTCGTAGAGCACGCGGCGCGGCACAAACAAGCTGGCGGTGATCTGCGAGGTGGGATGGCTGAATTCTTCTCCGGCGTTTTGGCCGTGATCCTTGAAAAGGCCGACGTATTTGATGCGGGGATCGCGTTTGAGATCGACGATGCGCTCGGCGGCAAGGTGCAAGAACGAGCCGATCTCATTGTCGCTGGCATTCCATAGATGGCGGTCGTGGCTGCGGTTTTCGATCAGCACCTCGTGCGCGCCGACCGACTGCATGCGGTCATAGAGACCATCGCCGCGGCGGGCGGGCTCACCTTCAATGTGATACAGCGGCGTGGGATGGACCACGGCACGGGCCGACCAGGGAACTCCGGGCATAGCGGGAACCTCGGCAATCGTCTTCAGGGATGCGTCCGAATTGGCGCAGAAACGGCAGGCCTCAGCGGAATCCGGCGCGGAAGCGACCGGATCGTCCCCGGTTATGACCCAGGAGCGGGTGATGGGGTCTTTTCGTAGTTCCATGCAGAAGGAGAACATTTGACGAGAAGCGGAGTCAAATCGCAAATCAGTCCCGAGTCGTGAGTGCAGAGTATCCGCAGCATCGGCATTCTCATGCCGAGAAATATATCGAGTGAGTAGCGAATACTGGCTACTGGGTACTGGCAACTAGGTACTGCTACAATCTGCCGAGAAAGATGACCGAGCCGTCCACTCCGCTGATGCGGCAATATGCCGCGATCAAGAAGGAACATCCCACCGCGCTTCTTTTCTTTCGACTCGGGGACTTCTACGAGCTGTTCTTTGACGATGCCATCGTCGCCGCGAAAGAACTGCAGATCACGCTGACTTCGCGCAATAAAGAAAAAGGAATCGCCGTGCCTATGTGCGGCGTGCCCTATCACGCGGCGGAAGGATACGTCGGCAAGCTGATCCGCAAAGGATTCAAAGTGGCGATCTGCGAGCAAATGGAAGATGCGCGGCTGGCGAAAAAGCTGGTGCGGCGGGAAGTGACGCGCGTGGTAACGCCGGGAACGGCGGCGGACGCGTCGCTGGGGTCGGAGGAAAACAATTTTCTGGCGGCGCTGGCGCAGGTCGGCGATCACGTGGGATTTGCGGCGCTGGACGTTTCGACCGGGGAGTTTCGCGCCACGGAATTTTCCGGCGAAAGTGCACTGCGGCGGGTGCAGGAAGAGTTAGAACAGTTGCGTCCGAAGGAGTTGCTGTATGCGTCGGCGGCGCCGCTGTTTGAGCGCAAGGAGAACCGAGGGCTGCTCGGGAGAGACACTGCGCCTACATCCGCGATTGCAGCGCAATTGCCCCATCCGCGGGCAGCGAATGCCACTTGCACTGAGACGCCGCTGGACGATTGGATTTTCTCGCCCGATCATGCGTTGCCGCTGCTGGAGAATCACTTCGGCGTGCTGTCGCTGGAGGCATTCGGGCTGGCAGGGCGGGTTGCGGCGGCTTCGGCGGCGGGAGCGGTTCTGCATTACGTGCGCTCCACGCAGCGCGGATCGCTCGATCATGTGGACCGAATCGGATGGTACGAGCGGCAAAACTGCCTGGTTTTGGATGCGGTCACGGTGCGGAATCTGGAGCTGATCGAGCCGCTGTTCGCCGGGGCGGATGCGGGCGTGACCTTGTTCCGGTCGCTGGATTGCGCGGTGACGCCGATGGGCAGGCGGCTGCTACGGGCGTGGCTGCTGCGTCCGTCGCTGGATTTGGCGGAGATTCAGGGGCGGTTGGGTGCGGTTGAGGCTGGCGTCAAAGACCTGATCGCGCGGGAAGAATTGCGGCGGGCGCTGGATGGCATCCTCGACCTGGAGCGGCTGCTGAGCCGGGTCACACTCGAGACGGCGAATGCGCGGGATGTTCTGGCGCTGGCGGCGTCGCTGGCAAAGATTCCGGCGGCGAAGATCGCGCTGAAACGGCTCGCGGCTGCGCGCTGGCAAACGCTGGATGCGTCGCTCGACGAGCTTGGCGATTTGCGCGAGCGCATCCAGAGCACGATTGTTCCCGAGCCGCCGCTGACTTTCGTTGACGGAGGCGTGATCGCCGCCGGGGTGGATCGCGATCTCGACGAACTGCGCGAGCTGTCGCGCAACAGCAAGCAGGTGCTGGCCCAGATTGAGCAGCGCGAGCGGGGACGAACGGGCATCGGCTCGCTCAAAGTAAAGTTTAACTCGATTTTCGGTTACTACATTGAAGTGTCGAAGCCGAATCTGCATCTGGTTCCTCCGGATTACGAGCGCAAACAAACGCTGGTGGGAGCGGAACGCTTCACCACCCCGGAGTTGAAAGAGTACGAGGCGAAGATTCTTGACGCGCAGGAAAAGATTGTCGAGATCGAACGTCGGCTGTTCACCGAGCTACGCGCCGCCATTGCCGCCGAGGCTAAACGAATTCGGCAAACGGCGCTGGCGCTGGCGGAAGTGGATGTGCTGGCCGCGCTGGCGCACATCGCGGCGCTGCGGAATTATTGCCGCCCGCAGTTTGTGGAGAGCGGCGAGATGGAGATCGTTGAGGGCCGGCATCCAGTCATTGAGCAGTTGGAGTTCGCAGGAGGCAGCGACCGGTTCGTCCCCAACGACCTTTATTTGAATGGCACCACGCATAATATTCTGCTGTTGACCGGGCCGAACATGGGCGGCAAGTCGACGTATCTGCGGCAGACGGCGCTGATCGCGATCCTGGCTCAGATGGGATCGTTCGTGCCGGCGCGGGCGGCGAAGCTGAGTATCGTCGATCGCGTATTCACTCGCATCGGCGCCAGCGATAATCTGGCACGCGGGCGCTCGACGTTTATGGTGGAGATGACGGAGACAGCGGCGATTCTGCACACAGCGACCGCGCGGTCTTTGATTCTGCTCGATGAAGTCGGCCGCGGCACGTCCACTTACGATGGGCTGGCGATTGCGTGGGCGGCGGTGGAATATTTGCATGCGCGGGTACGGGCCAAGACTTTATTCGCCACGCATTATTTTGAGTTGACGGAGTTGGCCGAGCAACTTGCGGGCGTGAAGAATTACCACGTGTCGGTGAAGGAAACCGGCGGCGGAATCGTATTCCTGCGCAAGGTCGAGCCGGGCGCGGCCGATCGCAGCTACGGGATTGAAGTCGCCAAGCTGGCAGGATTGCCCAACCAAGTGGTCACGCGAGCGCGCGAAGTTTTGGCCGAGCATGAATTCGCCGAGCAACAGGCCAGCGCGCATTTGTCGCCGGGAGCGAATCCGCCTCCGGCGCAGTTGACGATTTTTACTCCGCTGTCGCAGCCGGTATTGGAAAAGTTGCGCGAAGTGGATTTGAACCGGCTCACGCCGCTGGAAGCGCTGAATTTGCTGGCGGAGTTGAAGACGCAGATCGACTGAGGAGATAGTTTACAGTGATCGAAATGCTGCACAGAGCGAGGCATTCGTCGTGAGGTCAAACGCGATCTTGTCGGCTGCTCTGCTCGTTGCCTGCTGTTGTCTGCCGTCCGTCCATGCACAGCAGGCCGCGAACCCGCACTTTCAAGCGGCCATGGAACTGGAGAAGAAGGGCAACATCGACGGAGCCATCGCGGAATACAAGCTGGCGATCGCAGAGAATTCGAACGATCCCAATCCGCATTACAACCTGGGTCAATTACTTTCGCGAAAGCACGACTATAACGGCGCGATTTCGCAATTTCACGAGACGCTCAAAATCACTCCCGACGATGCGGACGCGCACGACGATCTGGGAGTTGCGCTGAAGAACAGCGGCGACAAGGCTGGAGCGGAGCGCGAGTATCAGGAAGCACTTCGGCTGAATCCAAAACTGGCCGGCGCTCACGTCAATCTCGGCAACCTGCGTTACCTGGAAAGACAATTGAAGCCCGCCATGGCTGAATACCGCGCAGCGATTGCGGCGGATCCGTCGATTCCCGAAGCGCACATGAGTCTGGGCAATGTGCTGGACGACACTGGCGACACCGACGGAGCGATCAAAGAATATCAGGAGGCAATTCGCCTGGCTCCCGACGATACCCAGGCACACTATAATCTCGCCATCAGCTTGGCAAAAAAGAAGGATGAGGCCGGCGCCTTACGGGAGTTGCGCACGGTCGAACAACTGAGTCCTGAGTTGCCGATGCCTCATATTTGGCTGATGAGGATGCTTATGAACAGCGATCCCAAGGGCGCCCTGCAGGAGTGCCGAACCGCCGACGAACTCACCCACGATGCCAAGGTTCACGAGCAGTGCGAGAAACTCGCGGCACAGGTAAAGTAACTATCCATGCTCAAGAAGAAACACGAATGTGCCGTCGGCCAACTTCTGATCATCGGCTTCGACGGCGCGGAGATGACTCCGCGGATTGCTTCCCTGCTCTCGCGCACGCAGCCTGCGGGAGTGATTCTGTTTGCCCGCAACATCCACAGCGCCGAGCAGACCCGGCGGTTGCTGGGCGAGTGCCAGAAGTGTGTGGCCACGCCGCTTCTCACCTGCGTCGATCTGGAGGGCGGCACGGTTGACCGTTTTCGCGAAGCGCTCGGCCCAACGCCGGCGGCGGCTGACGTGTTTGCCACCTGCGATCCGAAAATGTTTCGCAGGCACGGACAGCTTGCCGGGGAGTGCTGCCGCGCGCTGGGATTCAACGTGGACTTCGCTCCGGTATTGGATTTGGCGTTTGTGGCATCGAGCGCGGTGATGGGGACGCGGACGGTCTCGGCCGATCCGCGCGCAGTCGTTGCCTATGCGCGGGAGTTTCTCCTCGGCATGGCGTCGGCGAAGGTGTTGGGATGCGGCAAGCACTTCCCCGGCCTCGGCGAAGGCCGGCTCGATAGTCATCACGAATTACCGGTGATTGAAAAATCGCTGCTCGCGATGTGGGCGGAAGATTTGCTTCCCTATCGCGCGCTGCGTCGGCAATTGCCTATGGTCATGATTTCGCATGCGGCGTATCCGCAGGTCACGAAAGACAAGACTCCGGCTTCGCTGTCAAAACAGTGGATCGGCGGCATTCTGAAAAAGCGCATCGGGTACCGGAATCTGATCGTCTCTGACGATCTGGAAATGGGTGGCGTTTTGTCGGCCGCGCCGGTGGGCGAGGCAGCGGTGGAGTCTATCCGCGCCGGCGGAGACTTGTGCCTGGTCTGCCATCGCGAAGACCGCGTTCTGGAAGCTTACGAAGCGCTCGCGAATCAAGTCGAACGCGACCGCAAGTTTGCGCGGCGAGCGGGTGAGTCGGCAGATCGTGTGCTGGGCTTCAAGAAGAAGTGGGCGGCCGAAGTCCCCACCCGTTCGACAAGCTCAAGGCAAGCCCTTGCCGCAACGAGCGCGGCAAGGATGGGGCACCCAAATCGTTTTCTCTCGGCGGCGAAAACGGAACAACTGTCGCGACGGCTGTGGGAGTTCGGGGAGCAGGTGCGGCTGGAGCCTTTGGGCCGGCAGGAAGATCGACGCAGGAAGACCGGCGCAGGAAGACCAGGCGGCGGGCGCGCGCGTAAATAGTAAACATGAGCCGCAGCGAAATGATCGTCGCAGGCGTGATGAGTGGGACGTCGGCGGATGGGATTGATGTGGCGCTGGTGCGGATCAGCGAGTCGTCCCGAGGGCCTCGCAGCTCTGCCGGCAGTAGCGGGCAGGAGTGCCCGCTCCACACCATCAAACTGCTTGGCCACGCCGAGTTTCCGTACTCTTTCAAAGTTCGCTCAGCGGTGCTGGCAGCGATGAATTCGTCATGCACTTCTGTGGCTGAGTTGTCGCGGCTCAATTTCCTGCTGGGCGAGTTGTATGCTGACGCGGTGTTGGCTGCGCAGCGGCGGTTTCGGCTGAAGGCCGATCTGATCGGATGTCACGGGCAAACTCTTTATCATCAGGGCGAAGCGCAGACCTTTCTCGGACGGCGCATCGCCGCGACATGGCAGACCGGCGAGGCCGCGGTGATTGCCGCGCGCGTGGGCGTGCCGGTGGTGTCGGACTTTCGTCCGGCCGACATGGCCGCGGGCGGCAAGGGCGCGCCGCTGGTTCCGTACCTCGACTCTCTGTGGTTTCGCGACGACCGCGTGGAACGGATCGCGCAAAACATCGGAGGGATCGCAAATCTGACGGCGATTCCGGCAAGCGCCGGTGTGGATGACGTCATCGCGTTTGATACCGGGCCGGGCAACATGGTGATCGATGCTGTCACGCAAAGTCTGTTCGATCGTCCGTTTGACCGGGATGGAAAGATTGCGGCGAAAGGTAAAGTTCTCGCACCGGTTATAGCTGCTATCCTGCGGCACAAGTGTTTCCGGGCCAGGCCTCCGAAAACAGCTGGGCGAGAAGAATTTGGCCGCGAATTTGTGCAGGATTTTCTTCGTCGCTGCGGGCCAGCGAAGAAGCAGGATGTCGTGGCCACAGCCACAGCCCTCACGGCCAGATCGATCGCGGACGCGATAGAACGGTTCGTGCTTCCCGCAAAGGAAGCGAATTTCCGCGAAATGGTTTTGTCGGGAGGCGGAGCGCGGAACCGCACTCTGGTCAAAATGCTGATCGAACAACTGGCGCCGCTGGGCGTAGTCGTTCGCTTCTCCGATGAATTCGGTTTGCCATCGGAAGCCAAAGAGGCGGTTGCGTTCGCGCTCCTGGCGTATGAAACCTGGAACCGGCGGCCTTCGAACATTCCGTCGGCGACGGGCGCGAAACGGGCGGCGGTGCTGGGGAACATTTCGTATGGGTAGAGACCTCGGACCTCGGACCTCAGAACTCAGCCGCGAGGGCCTCCGGCCCCAGACTCAAGCCAACTGCGGCCGAGGTCTGAGGGCTAAGGTCCGAGGTCTGCTCGCGCTTGGCTTCTGCTGCACACTGCTCCTCTCTCTTCTTTCGTGCTCCACAAAAGCTGATCCCAACACGCTGGTCATGCTGATCGAGTCGAGTCCGACGAATCTCGATCCACGGGTGGGGATTGATGGGCAGTCGGAGCGCATCGACAATCTTATTTTCGACGACCTGCTCGCGCGCGGCAACGATTTGAATGTTGCGCCGGGACTGGCGGAGACCTGGGAAACGCCCGATCCGCGCACCTATATTTTCCATCTGCACCGCGGAGTCAGGTTCCACGATGGCCGCCCGCTTACCTCGCGCGATGTGAAGTGGACATTCGATTCCCTGCTGCAGGGCAAGATTCGCAGCACGAAATCGGGCGTGTACAAATTCATCGATCACATCGACGCGCCGGACGACTTCACCGTCGTCTTCCACATGAAGGAGCCGGACGCGCCCCTGCTTTGGAATCTTTCCGATGGCGCAATAGGCATTGTTCCTTACGGCAGCGGCGATGAGATGTCGCGGCATCCCGTAGGCTCGGGGCCGTTCAAGTTTGTCAGCGCGGAGACGGACCGCGACGTGGTTCTCGAACGCAATGAGGATTACTGGGGCGAGAAAGCGAAGCTGGCGCGGGTGCGCTTTGCCGTGGTGCCCGATGAAACCACTGAGGCGCTCGAACTCCGCAAAGGCAGCGGCGATATCGCCATCAATATTCTCACGCCCGACACTGTGGCGACATTGGCGAAAGATCGCGGTCTCGTCATCGAGCGCGACGCGGGAACCAGGCTGGCATATCTGGGATTCAATCTGCGCGATCCGATTCTGAAAGACGTGCGGGTGCGCCAGGCGATTGCCTACGCGCTCGATAAACGGCCGATGATCGAGTACCTGTGGGGCGGAGAGGCTCAGCCAGCGCGCAGCATCTTGCCGACGCAGAGTTGGGCCTACGACGGCAACGTGCCTGCCTACGATCATGATCCCGAGAAGGCGAAGCAATTGCTCGATGCAGCGGGATATCCGGCGGCGAACGGCGTGCGCTTCCACCTCACCATGAAGACTTCAACCGACGCCAATACGCGCCTGATGGTTGCGGTCATCCAACAGCAGCTACGCGTGGTGGGCATAGCGCTCGACATTCGCAGCTTCGAATTCGCAACTTTCTTTGCCGACGTGCAGCACGGCGCGTTTCAAATGTATGGCCTGCGCTGGATCGGCGGGAATGAGGATCCCGACATCTTCGAATATGCGTTTCACTCGGCGAAGATTCCGCCGGCTGGGGCCAACCGCGTCTACTATTCGAATCCGCGTGTGGATGAGTTGATCGATCAGGCGCGGCGGGAGATCGATCCTGCAGTGCGCAAGCCGCTGTACGCCCAAGTGCAGCAGCAAGTCGCCGAGGACGTTCCTTACTTCAATCTTTGGTATCTCGACAACGTGATGGTGCACACCAGCCGGGTGCGGAATATCAAGTTGAATCCGGCGGGCAATTTTGATTTTCTGCGTACGGCGGAGCTGGCGCCGTAGCCGAAAGCGACGCCCCCGGAAGAAAAGCCCGCATAAGTCCCCGTGGTACCATCGAATCTCCAAGCGAACCCATGCGCATTCTCTTCATCGGCGATATCTTCGGACGGCCGGGGCGAAATATCGTCAAAGACCGCCTGCCGGGCATTGTGCGTGATCGCGCCATCAATCTGATCATCGCCAACGGCGAGAATTCTGCCGCCGGATTCGGCATCACGCCCGCGCTGGCCGAGGAATTGTTTGAGCTGAATATCGACGTGATCACCACCGGCAACCACGTTTGGGACAAGCGCGAAATTGTCGACTACTTTCAGATGGTCGAGGGCAACGGGCACGGTCCGGCACGCCGGGTGCTGCGTCCCGCGAATTATCCGTCGGATATGCCCGGCTCGGGCTTCTACGAAGGCTTCAAGGGCAAGGTGCCTTACGCGGTCATCAATCTTCAGGGACGCGTGTTCATGGCGTCGAATGACGATCCGTTTCGCGTGGCCGATCAACTGCTCAAGAAGATTCAAGCCAAAGTGATCCTGGTCGATTTCCATGCCGAGGCGACTTCGGAAAAGATTTCGCTGGGCTGGTATCTCGATGGCCGGGTAACCGCGGTAATCGGCACCCACACCCACGTGCCCACGGCGGACGAGCGCGTGCTGCCCAATGGCACCGCTTACCTTACCGACGTCGGCATGAGCGGTCCTTATGACGGCGTTATCGGAGTGAAAAAAGAGTTGGTCGTGGGCAAGTTTCTCAGCGGCATGCCCGTGCGTTTTGAGCCGGCCACCGGCGACGTCCGTTTCTGCGGCGCGGTCATTGACTGCGACGAAAATACCGGCAAGGCGCGCAGCATTGAACGCGTGATGCTGTCGTAAGGAAGTAAGAATGAAGAAGTAAGAATGAAGAAGTAAGAATGAAGAAGTAAGAATGAAGAAGTAAGAATGAAGAAGTAAGAATGAAGAAGTAAGAATGAAGAAGTTAAGAATGAAGAAGTAGGAATCCGTGAGCTTGGATTCCCCCTTTCGGTTCTTCCGGGTTTTCATTCTTCCTTCTGCATTCTCACTTCTGCCTTCTGCCCTGAAACTCACGCGCAAGAACCCCGCCCCAGGGACGTTCTCTGGATGACGTTACGTTCGAGGGTACCAATCCTGTTGATTGTCCTTTCCATCCGGAAAGCAAGCTAGAATTAGAACGATGTCGCGCCACTCCATCATGCTTGCCGTTGCGCTGGCCCTGCCGCTGGCAGTGTCTCCCCATTTGCAAGCAGAGGATACGCCGGCCGCGCCTCCGGTTTCCTGCGCCAATGGCCTGATCGGCGGAATCAATTGCGTGCCCAACAAGCGCGACCTGAAGCAGGCGAAACAGGCATTCGAACGCGGCGTAAAGCTCGACAAGCTCGGACAACTGGAAGATGCGCTCACCCAATTCGACGCCGCCTCCCGGCTGGTTCCGCAGAGCATGCAGTTCCTCACCGCGCGCGAAACGGTGAAGGCGAAGCTGGTATTCGATCACATCGAGCGCGGCAATGCCTTGATGCTGCAAAATGCCCGTATTCGCGCCGGCGCCGAGTTTCAGGCCGCGGTCAAGCTTGATCCCGACAGCTCGTTTGCCCAGCAACGCCTGGCGGAAGCGACGAGAATGCCCGCGCCGACACCGGTGAGCAATTCATGGGCGAAGCCTTCCGATCGCGAATGGGCTTCGGAAATCCAGTTGACCCCGACCGGCGAGCGCGCCACATTTCACTACTCCGGCGACACCCGCGGCCTGTTCACCCAGCTTGCGGACGCTTACAACATGAAGGTGGAGTTCGACGAGTCCCTGAAGCCGGGCTCGGTGCGGTTCAACGTGGACGATGTGGATTTCTTTACCGCTTTGAAGCTGGCCTGCCGTGTGAGCAAGGCGATGTGGGCCGCGTTGGACACACATGAATTACTCGTCGCCGCCGACACCCTCGACAATCACAAGCAGTTCGACCGCATGGTCCTGGGGACTTTCCATCTGCCTCCGCACGCCACTCCGCAGGAAGCCACCGACCTGATTGCAACGCTCAAGAACATTCTTGAGCTGAAAAAGGTTCAACTGGGCCAGGTCGCAGATACGGTCGAAGTCTCAGGGCCTGGTCCTTCAGTAGAAGCCTGCGGCCGCCTGCTCAGCCAGCTCGGCGAAGCGCGTCCGCAGGTCATGATCCAGGTGCGCGTGTTCCAGATCAGCCATCAACTCATGCGCAACGTCGGCGTGCATGCGCCCAATACATTCACTCTGTACAACATTCCGGCGGTGGCGCTGGCCGGGCTGGGCGGACAAAGCATTCAACAACTGGTCAACCAACTGATCTCCAGCGGCGGAATCAACCAGGCCGGCTCCAGCACGCTCTCCTCACTGCTTGCGCAACTGGGCGGTCAGAGCGGCAGCTCCATCTTCAGCCAGCCGCTGGCAACCTTCGGCGGCGGGCTTACCTTCATGGGCTTGAGTCTGGATCAGTTGGCGGCCCAGCTTTCGGTGAACGAATCGTGGTCGCGCACCCTGGACGACATGGAAATGCGCGCCGGGCAGGGGACCGATGCCTCGTTCCACCTGGGCGAGCGCTATCCGATTATGACTGCCAGCTTTTCCCCCATCGCCAATTCGGCGGCGATTTCGCAGGTCCTGGGCAATCAGAGCTACGTTCCGCCGGTTCCTGCCATCAGCTACGAAGACCTCGGTCTGAACCTGAAAGCCAAGCCGACCATTCACGGAGATGGCTCGGTCACGCTGCAACTGGAACTGCAAGTGCGCTCGCTAACCGGGCAATCGGGCAATGGCGTGCCCGTGATCTCCAACAAGGAATACAAAGGCAGCATCCGGCTCAGCGATGGAGAACCCGCGTTTCTGGCGGGTGAGATTTCCAATAGCGACATGCTCTCCATGAGCGGAATTCCCGGCTTCGGACTAATCCCGGGGCTAAGTTCGGTCATGGTAAACAACACCCGGCAGATCGAACAGGACGAGTTGATGATCTCGATTACTCCCCACGTAGTATCGAACTTCGTCCGTTCCGCGCCGGAAATCTGGCTGAGCGAACGCTAGCCCCACCCCGTCGCCTTCCCGCACTACTTTTCCTTCGCCGCAAAATCCACCAGGCTCTTGTACACATCGGTCATGCGCGGATCGAAGTTGCTGATCCTGCGTCCATTGATGAAGACCGTCGGCGTCGCCGACACCTCCGCCGACTTGCCCAGCGCAATGGAGGCATCCACATTCTTCTTCGCCTCGGGAGTGGCGGCACAGGCGGCAATGTCGGCGCCTTTCACTCCAGCCTCGTCGGCGATGGCCGTCAGCTTCTCGTCCACATTTGCGGCCGTGATGTCCGATTGCTTCTCATAGGTCTTCGACACGAATTTCCAGAATGCATCGTTCGACGCGCGCCCCACGCAGTCGGCGTAGGCAGCGCCTTTGGCCGCCCAGTTGTGCATCTCGAGCGGAAAATTTTGAAACACGAAGCGGGCCTTGGGCTCGGCCACCACCAACGCTTCAATCGTGGGCTGGGCCGCTTTGCACGCAGGACACTGCAGATCGCCGAACTCCACAATCGTAACCGGAGCGTCTGCCGGTCCCTTGGCAGGCCCGCTGATTCCCTTCTCGATCACTCTTCGCATCGGATCGAAAGGATGAGCGCCGAAAGGAATAATCTCGCCCACAAGGGCGTGCGTTCCGTCGGGCGCCACGTAGAAGCGCGAGAGCTCCTGCCCCTGCGGGCTGGCGAGAACCACCGTGACCTCGGCCAAACCTTCAATTGCCGACGGCCGAATGCTGTTAATCTTCCATGTCAGATCAGCCTGGTAGCCGAACTGCTCATGCAGAAACGCATCCACCGTAGTTTCCGAAGGCAGGTTGGGAGTGGCGTGCGTGCCAGGTGCTTCCGCGGGCTTAGAAGCGGGCGCGGCCTGGGCTGCGGCGAGGCAGGCAGTCAACAAAAGAAAAAATATCGTATTAGAAAAACGGCGCATGGGATCCTTTCGGAATTCGTGATGATGTCGGTATGAACTGCGACCTATAAGAATACGTTACCCTCGGGATTTGCGCAGGAGAATTCGCCTGCATGCTCGGCTGTACCCAATATCCCTAGGGCGAACTCTTCGCCGCAATCGGAATGCGGCGGCCATATCCAAATGCTTTCGGAGAGATCTTCAGCCCCGGCGCGGCCTGCTGACGCTTGTATTCCGCGCGATCCACCATGCGAATCACGCGCCGCACAATTTCGATGTCCATGCCACGATCAGCCGCGATTTGTTCGGCGGAATGACAATCCTCGACGTAGTCTTCCAGCACCGCATCGAGCACATCATAAGGAGGAAGCGAGTCGCTGTCTTTTTGATCGGGCCGTAACTCGGCCGAAGGCGGCTTCTCCAGAGTGGCTCGTGGAATCAACGCCCGCCGCGAATTCACATATTCACTCAGACGATAGACCAGAGTCTTGGGCACATCGGAAATCACTGCCAGTCCGCCCACCATATCGCCATAAAGCGTGCAATAGCCGACGCCGAGTTCGCTCTTGTTGCCGGTTGAAAGCACGATCGCTCCGAATTTATTCGAGAGCGCCATCAGTAGCGTGCCGCGGGCCCGCGACTGAATATTTTCTTCCGTCACGTCTTCTTTTTCATGCGCGAAAACTTCCCGCAGAATGCCGCGAAAGGCTTCGTAGGCGGGATTGATCGACAGCAACTCGAAACGAATGCCGAGATTCTGCGCCAGCGCGCGAGCATCGTCAATCGATCCCTGCGACGAATAAGGACCGGGCATGCCCACTCCAATAACGTTCTGCGCACCCACGGCGTCGACGGCGATGACCGCCGTCAGAGCGGAATCAATGCCGCCGCTGAGCCCCACGATAGCTTTCCGGAATCCGCATTTGCGCATGTAGTCGCGCGTGCCCAGCACCAGAGCGCCGTAGGCGCTGGCTTCGTCGCCGGCAATCTGCTCGTGCAGGTCGCCGGTCAGGCTTTGCGAATCGAAGTAAATCAGGTCTTCTTCAAACGACCGCCCTTGCGCGATGACGTTGCCCTCGCGGTCCAGCACCAGGCTCGATCCGTCGAACACCAGGCTGTCGTCACCGCCCACCTGATTGACGAAGGCCACCGGCACTTTGTAGCGGCGTGCGATGCTCGCCAGCATGTCGCGGCGCAATTCGCGTTTCCCAATCCAGAAGGGCGAACCAGAAATATTCAGAACAAAATTTCCACCCTCCTGAATCAGCGTTTCCACCGGATCGACCGTGTACAGCCGGTGCTGGCGCCAGAATCCTTTGTCATTCCACGCGTCTTCGCAGATGGTCAGCGCCATGCGGTTGCCGCAAAACGAAAACAGTTCCTGGCGGGTAGCCGGTGCGAAGTTGCGCATCTCATCGAAAACGTCGTAGGTGGGCAGCAGCATCTTCGACTGCAGGAAGGCGATCTTTCCGTCCATGAGCAGCGCAGCGGAATTTCTGGCGGTCTTCCCTGTAGCGGATTGCACGGGCGTGACCAGCCCGCAGATTACTGCGATGCAGGCCGTTTCCGCCGCAATGCGCTCCACCGATTCGCGATTTTGAGCGACAAACGAAGGCCGCTCCACCAGGTCGCGCGGCGGATAACCACACACCGAAAGTTCAGGAAACAGAATCAACCCTGCGCCCTCGGCCTGCGCGCGACGAGAAAATTCGATGATCTTGGCGGCGTTGCCGGAAAAATCTCCAACCGTAGGATCAATCTGCCCCAAAGCGATCTTCACGATATTAGTTTAAAACGCAACGAGAAGGATTGCACAGGCGAGCCTTGTCCCGAACAACCCACGCCACGGATCTGCACGGATTTTCACGGATCAATTCCTTATCTTTTCCGTCTCATTGTTTATCCGCATAGATCCGTGCAAATCCGTGGCTAGGTCTTTGCAGAAATCAGCACGCCCACGGCGAATGCTTGCGCCACCTGCTACAATATCGATTTTGTAAGAGGACACTTGGAGGTCCACCATGCCCCTGCGAACCGCGACGTTCGCCTCGCGTACGTCGTTCACGGCTTTCCTGACGCTGTTTTCCCTGCTTTGCCTCTCCGCTGCCGCGCAGAACAATGGAAACAATTTTCCCTGGATGAACTCCAGCCTTTCCCCCGACGATCGCGCTTCGATGGTCGTTAAGGAAATGACGCTCGACGAAAAGATCACGCTGCTGCACGGCACCGGCATGCGCGGACTCAGCCCCATGAGCCCGCTCGCCATCGACTCCGACGGCGGGGCGGGTTACGCGGCCGGGATTGCGCGCCTGGGCATCCCCGGCATTCAAATGTCGGATGCCGCCTACGGCGTGCGCAGCAGCGGCGAAAACGGCCGCTACTCGACCGCCCTGCCCTCCGATATCGCCGGCGCCGCCAGTTGGGACCTCAACGCCGCCTATGAGTACGGAGCTCTCATCGGCCGCGAACTGCGCGCTCAGGGCTACAACATGACGCTGGGCGGAGGCGTGAATCTGACCCGCGAACCGCGCAACGGCCGCACCTTCGAATATCAAGGCGAAGATCCGGTGCTGGCGGGAAAAATGGTCGCTGCCGTCATGCGCGGATTGCAGGCTCAGCACGTGATCGGCGACATCAAGCACTATGCCCTCAACGATCAGGAAAGCGGACGCAACGCGGTCAACGTCAACATCGACCAGCGGGCCGCCCGCGAAAGCGATTTGCTCGCCTTCGAAATCGGCATCGCGGAATCGAACCCCGCCGCCGTCATGTGCTCTTACAACCGCCTGAACGGCGACTATGCCTGCGAAAACAAGTATCTGCTCACCGACCTCCTGAAGAAAGACTGGAATTTTAAGGGCTTCGTTCTCTCCGATTGGGGAGGTACGCACAGCGGCGCCAAAGCTTCCGCCGCCGGTCTGGATCACGAAGAGCCTGGCGAACTCTTCTATGGCGCGGACCTGAAAAAAGATGTTGAGTCCGGCAAGGTTTCGCAGGCTGAACTCGATGACCACGTGCATCGCATTCTGCGCTCCATGTTCGCCACAGGGGTAATCGACGATCCAGCGCGCAAAAGCGTGGTTGACGTGCTCGGCGGACTCGAAGTGGCCCGCAAGATCGAAGAACACTCTATCGTGTTGCTCAAGAACGACGGGGCCCAGCTTCCGCTCGAAGCATCGCAAATCCGCAGCATCGCCGTGATCGGCCCGCACGCCGATGTTGGCATGATTTCCGGCGGCGGCTCGGCCCAGGTCGATCCTCCCGGAGGAAATGCGATTCTGCCTCCCGGCAAAGGCCAGACGCGCTGGCTGGAACCGGTCTGGTTCCCAACTTCGCCGCTAAAGTCGATTCGCGCCAAAGCTCCCGGCGCGACCGTCCAGTTTGATTCCGGCTCCGATCCCTCATCCGCCGCAGCGCTCGCCCACAAGTCCGACGTCGCCATCGTCTTCGCGTATCAGTGGGAAAGTGAAGACATGGACCTGCCCAGCCTCTCGCTGCCCGATCATCAGGACGATCTGATCGCGCAAGTCGCTGCCGCCAATCCTCACACCATTGTCGTGCTCGAAACCGGCACAGCCGTGACCATGCCGTGGGTTGGCCAGGTCAGCGCAATTGTCGAAGCCTGGTACGCAGGCAGCGCCGGCTCTGACGCCGTGGCCAGCGTGCTGTTCGGCCAGGTCAATCCCAGCGGCAAGCTACCCATGACGTTCCCCAAGAGCGAAGCCGATCTTCCTCACCCCACCATCGTGAAGCCTCCGAAAGAAAGCCAGGTTCCCTGGATGACTCCGGAACCATGGAAAGTCATCGCCACCGGCCTGCGTCCATTCCAGGTTACATACGACGAAGGCGTGAAAGTCGGCTACAAGTGGTATGACGCGGAAAACAAGCCCGTGCTGTTTCCCTTCGGCTACGGCCTGTCGTATACGACGTATGCGTATTCAAATCTGCGCGTCAGTCCCGACAAGAATCCCATCGTGACCTTTACGGTGGCGAACACGGGCAACCGAGCCGGCGAGGAAGTCGCCGAAGTCTACGCCGCGCTGCCCGCCGCTGCCGGCGAGCCTCCGAAGCGACTGGTAGGCTGGAGCAAAGTTCAGCTCAAGCCCGGAGAGAGCAAAGAAGTCACAGTAAAAGTGGATGCGAAATTTCTTTCCATCTTTAACGTGCAGCAAAATGCCTGGCAGTTGCTGCCAGGAGACTACACGTTCATGGCCGGAGGGTCGTCGCAAAGCCTGCCGCTGAAAGAAACCGCAAGCCTGAAGTAGTTCAGATCGCGTGGGGACGCAAATCATGTGGGGACGGACGCCTTCGTCCGTCCCGCGAGCGAAGCGAGGCGGGAGGACCCAAGCTCAGCTTCGTTTGTGCCTATAGCTTTGTGTTGTCGTCAACATCCGGCTCGACGTCCGGTTGTTCAGGATTTGGCGGAGGCCCGTAGAACGAGGCTCTTTCGGCCTTCAAATATGCTTCGCCGCCCCCAAACGAAGCGTAAATGTCTTTACCAATGCCGCGGAGCTTTTCCCAGGCTTCCTGTCTTTTCGCGGCCCTGACTTGGTCGTCCATAGTTTCTTTGTCGTCCGACGGCCCTATTCTCTTCATGCATCTATTTTAGTCTTTCCCACCGGCAATCACGCCATGCTTCGCCGCCGGCATCACCGCCGATCCCTTCCGATCCTGCCACAACACGCGATTCAGTTGCGCCGCGCCGGCAGCGTCGGGACGCGAAAAATCCATGCGCGATGAAATCTTCGCTCCCGGCGCGTCCGGCCTGTTGATCTCGTAGATCAGGCCGTTCTTCAAATTGCGATCGTCGGCTTGGTACGGCGGCTGCTCGCCCGCGCCGGTGAACAATCCGCTCATCACCGGCGCATTCGCGTCATTCTGATTCATGGGCGGAAGTCCGAGCAGCATTTCCACGGTGTGAAGCATGTTGACGGTGGTGTAAAAGCGGTGCTCAACGTAAGGCTTGCCCGAAGCAGGCGAATATTTGCTGATCACCAACGCGATAGAACGATGGGCGTCAACGTGATCGGCGCCATCCTGCGCGTCATCTTCAAGAACGAAGATGGCCGTGTCATCCCAATAAGGGCTGTGCGAAACCGCATCGACCACGCGCCCGAGCGCAAGATCGTTGTCCGCAACATTCGCCGCCGGACGCGCATGATTCGGCCGCGTTCCTCCAGTGTGATCGTCGGGCAGATACAGCAACACGAACGAGGGCAAATGGAATCGCGCGTCTTCGTTGGACTGGCGGGCGCGCACGAATGCGCCAAACTCATTCAGAAACTCGTCCGCGCGAAGCTGGTCGGGATAATCCGTCTGGAAATCAGGATAGAGTGGATCGAAATGATCGCGCAGCACATCCTTGGTCGGCTTCACGCCGCTGAAGAGGGGCACCGCCCACGGATACGGGCTTGTTCCCCCATGCGGATTGCCCACGTTGGGCGGCAAGGTACCGCCTTGATGAACATCAGTGCGCGGGCATTTCGTCTCCTGACCGGAAGGAGTTCCCTGCTTCGGGCTGCCTGCCGTGCGCTTCTCATTGCACCATGCGGCGTTCACATACTCGCCATAAACGCGATAGCTGACATGGTTGCGGGCCAGGTTGTCCCAAATGAATCCGGTTGAGGGATCGTCGATATCGGGCAGGTTGTGCTCCAGCGGATACTCGTCGGCGTTCTGCCCCTGAAAATCGTAAGTGCGCTCTTTGCCGCGATAAGCGATCTGCCAGGTCTTTTCGTTGTAATCGGAAGTGATCGCGGCCGTCGACCACACGTGGCCGTCGCCGGAAACTTCTCCGCTGTCGTAGAAATTGTCGAGCACGCCGAACTGCAGCGCGAGTTTGTGCTCGTTGGGCGTGATGTCTTCGCCGTACATGGTGAGCGAAGGGTCGCCGTCGCCGATTTTCTGCTCGCCATTCTTTTGATCAACAATCCGCAAGTCGCCGAGAATTTGATCGTAGGTGCGGTTTTCTTTGAGCACGTAGATGACGTGCTTGATCGGATTCTTGCCGCCTGCAAACGTAATCGTGCCGGGATCGCCCGTGAGCAGGTTGTCGCGCTCGACCATCTGCGTGTATTCAGGGAGCTTGGCCAGCGTGGCGGGAATGTTCAGGCGCGCAATCGAGCCGCGCAGGAGCGTGGGAATGTAGGGATGCTTGTGCCGCCTCACCTCGTTGTCAGTCTTGCCCATGTCTTTGTTGGCGCGCGAGCCTTCGCCTTTGGCGCTGGCAATGAGAAGTTCGTCGCCATGTACGGCAAGCGCGGAGGGATACCAGTCCGTGGGAATGAAACCGAGCGGTCTCTGAAAACTCTTGCCCGAAGAAACGTCCCTTACCGAGTGCGGCCCAACTCGGGAGGCATCAATAACCGCAACTGCATCGAGCGAAGCATCGCAAACAAACAGATGCTCTCCATTCGCTGAAAGCGCCAATGAGACCGGCTGGCTCGACGCGCGTTTTTGCCCAAGCGCATCTGTCTCGATGTAGTCCCGCGCATGTCCGGCCGTTGTATCAATGGCCGCCACAAAATCAATATTTGAAAGTGCAACTAAGAGGGTCTGCTCGTCTCGTGTGAGCACCATAGCAGTTGGGTGCGTTCCTGGAGCGTTGGGTCCGTCCGCTTTAAGCGTATCGATCCAACGCGTCACTTTCCCGCTCGTCAAATCCAGTTCCGCTACTTGCGACGCATTCCACAGACTGCACCACGCACGGCGACCATCTTTCGTCGCCACGCATGTGTATGGATACGACGACGGAATCAGATTGCCCGTGCTCAGATCGAACGTCTGAAGCGTCTTCCCCGTTGCGGCATCGAGCAGCACTACGTTGTCGGAAAGATTGTTGGCGATCAGCAACTTGTCGTTGCTCTTGCCAGCGCTGCCATCTGAAATCACGGCGATTCCCGCGGGATATGGAATCGCCATGTGCGGCGGGGCTTTCAATCCCACGGCGAGCTTCTTCCCTGTCATGATCGGCTGCAGCGGAATCGGGATGAATCTTTCGGGCGCAACCTTGCCGTCGGTGAAGCTATAGACCGCGATGCCATTGCCCAGATCGCCTGACTTCTCTCCCGTCGGATCGCTGAGCGATCCCACCGACGCATAAACATGCTTGCCGTCACTGCTGAACGCCAAGCCGATGAAGTAGCTCTGATGATCTTCCGGGCGGAAGCGCGCGTCGGGGAAATCAGTAATCTGATTCGTCTTCAGATTCAGAATCGCGATCGACTGCTGCGCAATCGTCTCCTGCGTGCCATAGCCGTCATTGAGCAGCGCGGCATAGTTTCCATCCGGGCTCAGCACCATAGTTGCGGGGAAGCTATTGGTTGAGCCAATGCGTCCCGGCGAAGGCGCGGTCAAATTCTTGCTCGTAGGCAGATGAATGGTGCGCGTGCGCGAGTCATTCGCTTGGTCGCTGGATGACGTCTGCGCCTCCGCCACCGGATGAAGAGAAGCCGTCAGCAGGAGTACAGCGAGAGAGAGACGTAGGGATGGACACACGTTGGACATCAGGACCTCCCGGAAGCGACAGCATATCCTAAGAGGGGACAGTCCATTCTCAACACGAGCAAAGGACTTGACCACAGAGGTCACGGAAGAGCACAGAGGAAATGCTTCAGGTCGCCAAAATCGGCTGGCTGGTCGGCGCGTAGAGTGCCCCGCAATCGCGTTTGCTGGCCCTGTGGCGAGACTTTGGGCACCGCTGCAAGGGAGAGTACCCTGAGAACCCGGAAGCGCTCTGACGGGGAGTTAAATCGATTTAACTTCGATATTTATCTCGTTTATTTTCAATGACTTACAAGCATTTTTATCCACAGGGCTTTAGCTTTGTAAGCTCCTGAAAACTCAACCGTTTGACTGCCCTTTGCACCAATTTCGATGCATACACCTGTTAATTACCGCCGTTGCCGGAAGCCTGCCCGCTCGTCCCTTCCGAGCTTTCCTGGGCCAAATTCTGGGCCACATTGTGGCGAACGTCGGAGCCCTGGACCCAGAAGATGACGTCTTCAGCAATGTTGGTGGCATGGTCGGCGACGCGTTCCAGATTGCGGGCGACCAACAACGCGTCGAGGGCCTGGCGTACGACCTCAGGCCGGTCATTCATGGTCTTGACCAACTGGATGAAGGCGTCATCGCGCATGCGATCGATGACGTTATCCATTTCGAGAACAGCTTGCGCCAGTTCCACCTTGCCTTCGATGAACGACTCCAGCGCGCGCCGCACCATGGCGCTGACGGCGGTGCCCATGCGCGCGATATCGACCGGCAAATCGGCGGCAGGAAGATCGACCATGTCCATGACGCGTTCGGCGATGTTGACCGCCTGATCGCCGACCCGTTCCAGATCGGAGTTGATCTTGGTAACCGCGAGAATGAAGCGCAGATCGACGGCCATGGGTTGCTGCATGGCCAGCAGGTCAAAGGCGGCCTCGTCGACCTCGCGTTCCGCGTCGTTGATCAGGTGCTCGCCTTCGAGCACCGTCTGGCAGCGGGCCAGGTCGCGGTCCACATAGGCCTGGCGGGCGCGGTCTACCGCTTGTTCCGCCAGTCCGCCCATGCGAAGCAGGCGCTGCCGCAAATCGTCAAGCCCGAGTTGAAAGCGCGTACGCATTTGTTTTTGGCTGCCGGAGCTAAAATGCCCTCAGAAAATCTTGCTGCCTTCTTCCCAAAATCTAGTCGTCCTGAGCGCAGCCGCTTTTCAGCGGAGCGAAGGATCTCCCGTACCATGCTCTGTGGGCCCGGAGATCCCTCGGCCCGCTGGAAAAAACGCGGGCCTTCGGGATGACGCCGCAAACTATCCAAACCTTCCCGTGATGTAGTCTTCGGTTTTCTTGTCCGAAGGCTTGGTGAAAATTTTCTCTGTCTTATCGAATTCAATCAGCTTGCCGAGCAGAAAGAAGCCGGTGAACTCGGCCACGCGCGCGGCTTGCTGCATGTTATGGGTCACGATCACAATCGTATACCGTTCTTTGAGCTGAAAGATCAATTCTTCAATTTTTCCCGTGGAAATCGGATCGAGGGCGGAACAGGGCTCATCCATCAGCAGGACTTCGGGCTCCACGGCGAGGGCGCGCGCAATGCACAGGCGCTGCTGCTGTCCGCCGGAAAGGCTGGCGCCGGATTTTTTGTGCAGCTGGTCTTTCACCTCTTCCCAAAGAGCGGATACGTCGAGCGAGCGCTGCACGATCTCATCCAGCTTGCCGCGATTGTGGAATCCGTTGAGCCTGAGCCCGGCGGCCACGTTGTCGTAAATCGACATGGTGGGAAAGGGATTCGCCTTTTGAAACACCATGCCGACGCGGCGGCGCAGTTGCGTCGCTGAAGTTCCGTTGTAAGCGTCGATGTCGCCGATCACGACCTTGCCCTCAACCCGCGCGTCGGGAATGGTTTCGTGCATGCGGTTCAGGCATCGGATGAACGTGGATTTGCCGCACCCGGAAGGTCCGATGAGCGCGGTGGCATGGTTGGCGGCGACATTCAAGTTGATGTCGTACAGGGCCTGGCCTTTGCCATACCATGCGTTCAACCGCTCGACGTGGATCCCGACGCCCATAAATTACGCTGCTCCGAAATTACCACGGCGGACCACATAGCGCACGGCCGCAACGGCAATCACGATCAGGGCGATGAGCACGAGCGCGCCAGCCCACGCCTGGCGATGCAGGTCTTCGTACGGAGTGTTGTAGTACTTGTAAATCTGCAATGGAAGCGCGGCCGAGGGCTGGTCGAGACTTTTGCTCCAGTATTCGTTGCCCAGGGCGGTGAACAGCAGGGGCGCGGTTTCTCCAGCTACGCGGGCAAATGCCAGCATCACGCCGGTGATTACCCCAGAAGTGGCCGTGCGCAGAACCACGGAAAGCGTAGTGCGCCAGCGCGGAACGCCGAGTCCGAAGGCGGCTTCGCGCAGCGCTTGTGGAACCAGCAGCAGCATTTCTTCTGTGGTGCGGCAGATGGTAGGAACCATCATGATCGCCAGGGCCACACCGCCAGCCAGGGCGGAGAAGCCGTGGCCTTTCACCAGCAACGCCCAGCCGACAATGCCGATGACGATGGAAGGAACGCCGTTGAGAACGTCGGAAGTAAAACGAATGGTGTCACCGAGGCTGTTGCGGCCATACTCAGCCAGATAAATGCCCGCGCCGATGCCGAAGGGCACGCCAAGAACGCTGGCGATGGCCAGGATCAGCATCGATCCGACAATCGCATTGGCCATGCCGCCACCCACTTCTCCGGTCGGCTTGGGAAGCTGAGTCAAGAAGGCCCAGTTGACGGAGACCAGGCCTTTATAGAGCAGGTTGCCGAAGATGGCGATCAGCGGCGCCAGCACCAGGATCACGGTGAGAATGGCGAGGCCGGTCATGAGACGGTCGGTGAACCGGCGGCGCAAACTGATCGGATCCATGGCCGTTTGTACCAGTGGCAAGGTGGCGTTAGACATTTCCCCTCGCAGGCTGGCCGCGGGTGACGGTCCAGACCAGCAACCGCGCCAGAGCGTTCACGATGATGGTGACCAGGAACAGCGCGAGACCGATTTCGACGAGAGCGGAAAGATGCATATCGGCGCTGGCTTCGCTGAATTCGTTGGCCAGCACGCTGGCCATGGTGTAACCGAATTCGAACAGCGAGTGCTTCATCTGGAAGGCGTTGCCGATAACCATGGTGACGGCCATGGTTTCGCCCAGGGCGCGGCCGAGACCCAGAATGACGCCGCCGACAATGCCGCCGCGGGCATTGCGCAGCACCCCCATACGAATCATTTCCCAGCGCGTGGCACCCAGAGCCAGAACGGCTTCGCGCTGATGTTGCGGCACCACCAGCAACACTTCCCGCGTGATGGAGGAAATGATGGGAACGATCATGATCGCCAGGATGATTCCGGCGGCGAACATGCTGACGCCTAACTGAGGGCCGCTGAACAAAACGGTCCAACCGAAAACGTAGTGTGCCACGAATTTGCCGGTTCCGGGCCCTGCATGCTGAGACAGGTACAGTTGCACGTGTTCGGCTAATTTTGGCCCGAAATAGTTTGCCAGAAACGGTTGCACATAATTGGCCAGGCAGGGGGCAAGGATGAGAAATCCCCACAAGCCGTAGACCACGCTGGGGATGGCCGCCAGCAATTCCACGAAGAAGGAAAGCGGGCCGCGCAATATGCGCGGGCACATCTCAGTGGTGAACACCGCCACGCCAATGGAGAGCGGCACCGCAATGATCAACGCCAGCAGCGAAGAGACCAGCGTGCCGTAAATATAAGGCAGAGCACCGAACGATTCATGCTCGGGATCCCAATCGTTGCCGGAAAAAAACTTCAGGCCAAACTTGTGCCAGGAAAGAGCAGAACCGTGCAGCAGTTCGTACACGATCAATCCCAGCACAGCCAGCACCGACAGGCCGCAAAAGATCATGATCGCTTTAAAAACCAGATCGACGGCCTGTCCGTAGTCGCCGGCGCACTCGGCGGGCAACGCATTCACGGCATCGCAGATGGAAGACATCATCCAAAAAAACAGGATCGTGTGCACAAGTGCGGCAACGCCAGAAACAATCGTCAACCATGCGATCTTCTGTAGCGGTGGGAAGAAGGGAATGCACAGGAATAACGTGAGGACGCAAAAGGCGAGGCAAAGTGGTTGCGAGAGGCGAGGCGTTTGCGGTGCGTTCTTTTCGACGAAGGCGTTGTAGTCTTTGGCGAAACCCGACCAGACCTGGAACATCCAGTAGAGGTTGAAGACGGGGATGAACAGGAATCCGACGGCCTTGGCGGGAGTGGTGCGGGCGTTGCCATCCTGGATGGACGCCCACATGTAATAGATAAACAAGAAGTAAATTGCGGTGCAGGTAATGCCGACGAGCGCGACCAGGGCCGCTGCAATGGGAAACGCTACGGAAGCGCTGCCGTGGAAGAAATTGATCCAGGTTACAAAAACGCCCGCCAGCACATAAAACAGAGCCATGGAGCCAAGATAAAAAAGACGCGGGAGCCGGGGCGTGACGAAGCGACTAACCGCTCTGGTTGCAACGAGTTGTGGACCAGGCATAGGAGGACGAGAAAATGCTTGGTAGGCCATCCCCAATCACCGTAGCAGAGAGTTGTTACAGGGGTGTTAAAAAACGGTCGTTGGTCGTTGGTCGTTTGCCGTCTGCTCTCGGTCATTCCTGGTCGCCGTAAAGGATCGAACAGTTTTCCGCCCTCCGAAACTCGATGACGGTCTTGATGACGCACCCGCGTTCTCCGTGTACACTGTGTGACTTCCATGCCTACGTTTGCCGCTGTAGATATCGGATCGAATTCGGTGCGGCTGAAGATTGCTCGCTTGAAGGCGGGACGACTGCATGCGTTGCACGAAGACCGCGAAGTCACGCGGCTGGGTGGAGGCGTGTTTGGGTCGGGCTTTTTGACGCCGGAATCGATGGCCGACACGGTGCGGGTATTGCGGCGCTTTCATCGCGCCACGCAGCAGATGGGAACCGACCAGGTGCGCGTGGTGGCGACTGCCGCTTTGCGCGATGCGCGCAATTCGCAGGCGTTTGTGGAGTGGGTGCGCTCGGCGACCGGCTGGCGAGTGGAAATCGTCTCGGGGATGGAAGAGGCGCGGCTGATTCACCTTGGGTTGGTCTCGGGACCGCGCGTGGATCGGGCTCCTACGCTGATGGTCGATCTGGGCGGAGGCAGTTGCGAACTCACGGTGTCGCAAGGCGGACACATCCGCGACGCAGTGAGCCTGCCGCTGGGAGCGGTGCGGTTGAGCAACGAGTTTCTGCGGCACGATCCGGCGCGCAAAGGCGAACTCAAGCGGATGCGTGCTTTTGTGGCGCGGTATATCAACCGCATTGTCGAACGCATGGCGATCGCGAAGGTGAGAAATGTGATCGCGACTTCAGGGACGGCGGCGGCGCTGGCGGCGGTCGCCAGACACTTGCGGCGGAAACGCGGCGGGCAGAGCACGCTGGTCGCACGAACGGAGATGCGCCGGATTGCCAAGCAACTGGCCCGGTTGCCGGTCGCCGACCGGCGGAAGATTGAAGGCATTGGACCGCGCCGGGCCGAGATCATTGTTGCCGGAGCCGCGGTGTACTACGAACTGCTGGAACGGCTGCGGCTGAAAGGTTTTCGGTATTCGCCGCTGGGGTTGCGGGATGGAATCCTGGCGCAACTGGCGGCCGATTACGATCACAGCACGCGCTCGGGCCGGCAGATTGAATCGGAGCGCTGGGAATCGATCATGAAGGCAGTGCGGCATTATCATCTCGACTTGAAGCACGCGCTCGATGTGAGGCAGGCAGCCACGTGGCTTTTTACCGGATTGCGGTCGGTGCACCACTTGCCCCCGGAATACGGCGAATGGATTGGGGCGGCGGCTATGCTGTACGAAGTGGGCGACTATGTGAACCGGACGGGGCGGCACCGGCACACGCACTACATCATTTCCAACTCGGAGATTCTGGGCTTCACGCCGCAGCAGCGGCGCATCATTGCGGCGATTGCGCGCTATCTGGGAAAATCGCGGCCCACGCTGGACGACTTTCCCATGAAGCTCATCGACAACTCCGACCGCGAGCAGGTGCAGAAGGCGGTAGTGCTGCTGCGATTGGCCCGCGCGCTGAACCTAGGACGAAGCGGGGCGGTGGAAAGGATTCGGATTGGCGTGCGTTCGCCTGGAGTGAAGCTGACGCTGCAGCCGCGGCCACGCGTGGGTGTGGACCTGGAACTGTGGGCGATTGAAAAAGAGTGCGACTACTTCCGCGAAGTATTTGGGCGCGAACTTTCCACGGCGGTGTCGTAGAGAACGCGCAGCACCTTGGGCGTCACGCACCATTGCAGGGTTCCGAAGGAGCGGCGCATTTCCACCTTGGCGACGGCGCCTTTCTTGAGTTCGAGCGAGGCCTCACAGCCGGAATCGCAGATGACCGCTCCCAGAAACTGGCTCAGGTTGGGATTGTGGCCCACCACCATGATGGCTTCCTGACGAGCATATTTTTCCAGCAGCTTGCGGAAGTCGGGAAGGGTGGCTTCGGGGCGCAGGGCGGCGTCGAGTTGCAGCTTGCCTTCGTGGCCCAGTTCGTTGCCCACAAGAGAGGCAGTTTGTGTGCAACGTTTCAGCGGGCTGGAAACGATCACATCCACTTGAACGCCTAAGGCAGTGAGAGCGCGGCCGATGTAGCCGCATTGCTCGATGCCTTCTTTATCGAGGGCACGTTTTTCGTCGCGCTTGGCGCTGGGGAAATGGACTCCGGCGCTGGCGTGGCGGAGGAAATAAAGAGTAGTCACGGTCTAGGCTTCCCTTCTTGCCGGCGCGCTTCGCTTTTTCTGCGGCGCGGTCACCGGAATTGGCGACGAAGCTTTGCCTTCGGAAACGCTCATCAGAAAATCCTGCGCGCTGAAAGCTGCGGCTCCGGTAGGCGGACGCCCGGGCTTGCCGCGCGCAGTCTGCCAGGCGCGAATATAGGTTGCATCTTTGAGCAGGATGCGCGCCTTGCGATTGTCGTGGAGATAGGATGCGAGGATTTCCTGGCGGACGCGTTCGCGCAACATTTCGTCGCGCAGCGGCGCCAGGACCTCGACGCGTTCGTAGAGATTGCGCGGCATCCAGTCGGCGCTGCCGATATAGATTTCTTCCTCGCCGCCGTTGGCGAAATAGTAGATGCGGCTGTGCTCGAGAAAGCGGCCGACGATGCTGCGGACGCGGATGCGATCGCTGACGCCGCGAACGCCAGGGCGCAGGGAGCAGATGCCGCGGACGATCAGGTCGATTTCCACTCCGGCCTGAGAGGCGCGGTAGAGCGCTTTCACGACCGACTTATCGAGCAGAGCATTCATTTTGGCGATGATGTGGGCGGGGCGTCCCTGGCGGGCGTGATCGGCTTCGCGGTCAATCAGGGCGACGCATTTGTTGGCCAGATCGAGGGGCGCGACCAGCAGAGGATCGTAGCTGGGATTTTCGGCGTAGGCCGTGAGGAAACTGAAGACGTCGCGGACGGCGTGCGTGATCTGCGGATCCGCCGTGAACAAACTGAGATCGGTATAGATGCGGGCGGTGGTGGCGTTGTAGTTGCCGGTGCCGATGTGGGCGTAGCTGCGCGTGACTCCGTCGGGATCGCGGCGCGCCAGCAGGGAAAGTTTGCAGTGGGTTTTCAAACCCACCAGGCCGTGGAAGACCTGCACTCCGGCGTCTTCCAGTTCGCGCGCCCAGCGAATGTTGTGGGCTTCGTCGAAGCGAGCTTTCAGTTCCACCACGGCGGTTACTTCTTTGCGCGAAGCGGCTTCGATCAGCATGGGCACGATGTGGGAGTGCTCGCTGGTGCGATAGAGGGTCTGCTTGATGGAGAGCACGTTATCGTCTTGCGCGGCCGAGCCGATGAAGGAGACGACCGGGTCGTAGGAATCGTAGGGATGATGCAGGAGCACGTCGTGGGTGCGTAATTCTTCGAACAAGTCTTTGGACTTGGAAGTCAGGCGCAGTTCGCGCGGGGAAAAAGAGCGGTCTTTGAGATCGGGGCGGTCGACTTCGTCATACACGTTGAACAGGCGGGAGAGATTCACCGGGCCTTCGACGGGAAAAACCTGCCAGGGGTCGATTTCAAAGACGCTGCGCAGGCGTTCGATGATTTCCGGGTCGGCGCCGGATTCGATTTCCATGCGAACGGCGTCGCCTTTTCTGCGATTGTGCAATTCGGTGCGCACGGATTCCAGCAGGCTGCGGGCCTCTTCTTCGGCAAGATAAAGATTGCTGTTGCGGGTGACGCGGAAGGGAGCGGAGGAAACGATGTCATAGCCGCGATACATGTGGACGGCGTGATGGGCGACGAGGTCGGCGAGGAAAATAAAGTCGGCAGTGGTTTGGGAAGGCAGACGCACCAGGCGGGGCAGAACGCGCGGCACCGAGACTACGCCGGTATAGGTGAGCGCGGAGCGGCGGCGGCGGCGCAGCAGAAAGCCCAGACAAAGCGCCTTGTTGATGACGCGGGGAAAAGGATGCGCCGGATCGACGGTGACCGGGGTCAGCAGCGGATCGAGTTCGCGCTCGCAGTATTCGTCGACAAAGCGGAGAGCGGCGCTATCCAATTCTTTGAGGCTCAACAGGCGGATGCCCTTTTCGGAAAGCGCGGGATGCAGGCGGTTCCAGCACTCGTACTGGTCGCGGACAAACTGGTGGATCAGCTTGTTAAGAACGTCGCGTCTTTCGATGAGGGTAAGACCGTCGGGGCCGGCTTCGTTGTAGCCGTCTTCGATTTGCTGCAGCATGGACGCGACGCGAATCTCGAAGAACTCATCCAGATTGCTGGCCGAGATGGCGAGAAATTTCAGGCGCTCCAAGAGAGGATTGTCCTGGTCTTCAGCCTCTTCGAGCACGCGGCGGTTAAACGCGAGCCAGGAAGTGTCGCGGTTGATGAAGAGTTGAGGGTCGTCGAGCGAAAGTCGGCTTATGGAACGCGGGGCTGGCATGGTATTGCTAATTTCCCCGTCCTCGCGCGATTTGTGCGGGCGAAGAGCGGTGCGGGAAATCAGTATAGAACATCGGGTGGCGGTTGGGGCAGGGGGCGCGCTGAGGAGGCGGCTCTTGCCTGGCACGCTCTTCATCCCCCCAAGGTGGCTAGTTCTTCGCTTTAGAACCGATCGAGGCGAGCGTGTTTCTTGCATTTTGCGCATTGGGGCCGTTGGGAGCCAGTTCAAGGTACTTTTGGAAAGATTCGACGGTACCGGGTGGGGCGGCTAGCTTGTCTCCCTGAATGGTCGACTTGCCGAGCAAATTTACCCCTTTCCAGTAGTAAGCCTCAGCCCGGTTTGGATCTGTGGCAATACATCTGTCAAAGGCTGTCAGCGCGTCATCGGTCCGGCCCGCGTTAGTAAGAACGGCACCGGTATTGAAGTAGGCCTGCGCCGCGCCCAGCGGATTAGTTTGCGCCATCAGCGCGTAAGCTCTCACCGCGCCATCCACCTTGCCCGACTCGCCGTAGGCGTCGCCCAAATTGTTGTAATAGGCGGCAAGAACCTGCGCTGCGTTGGGATCGTTGTCGTTGGCAATGGCTTTCTTGATGTCGATGGCTTTGTGGTAGGACTCCACGGCTGAGCCGAGACGCCTGTTCTTTTCCGCGCTATCGGCTTGCTTGATAGCCGACAAACGATAGTAGTCGCCTAGTTTGAACCAGACCAGGTCATACGACGCGTCGATTTGATTCGCATCGGTTCGCTCGACATGAACTTTAGCGCGCGCTGCCGGCCCAACAGAATATGTTCGGCGAGATAGACCGTTCCCATACCGCCGCGCCCGAGCAAGCGCACAATGCGGTATTTGCTGCGCACCACCGTGCCCGGTTCCAGATCGCGAGACTCGATGAGCATGGCGCCATCGGTCTCGCAATTGGTCTGGTGATTCGGATACTTCGAGTCGCACAGCGGACAGGTCTTCATCCGGCTCTCTTTATCCTGATCTTTATCCTGATCCTGGAGCGCGTGACAAAGCCGAAATTATAAAGGACCCGGCTGGGTTATAACGATCGCTCACTTGATTTGCTTGATCGCTTGCTTGACCTTGGCCACTACGTTTGCGGGAAGGGGCGAATAGGAAAGGGCGTTCGTCATCTTCTGACCGTCGGTGACCATCCAGTTTAGAAAATCGGCGAGAATCTTTCCTTTGGCCGGATCTTTCGCCTGCGCGGGAATCAGCAGCCAGGTGAAACTGGCGATGGGATACGCGTTCTTGCCGGGAGCGTTGGTAATCGATACGCGGAAGTCAGCCGGCATATCGGGTGCCGAGGCCGCGGCGCCGGTGGTGCTTTCGAGCGATGCCTTGACGAAATTTCCGGAAGAGTTGCGCACCGAGCCGTAGGGAATGTTGTTCTGCAAGGCGTAGATGAGTTCGACGTATCCGATCGAACCGGGCGACTGGTGAATCATCCCGGCCACGCCATCGCTTCCCTTTTGTCCCATGCCGGTGGGCCATTTCAGTGAAGTGTCGGCACCGACCTGACTCTTCCAATCGGCGCTGACCTTGGAGAGATAGTCGGCGAAGATGAAGGTGGTTCCGCTGCCATCGGATCGATGCACGACTACTATGTCCTTATCGGGAAAGTTCATGCCGGGGTTTACCGAGGTGATGGCTTTATCGTTCCACTTGGTGATCTTGCCGAGGAAAATTCCGGCCAGGGCTTCCGGAGTGAACTTCACGTCGCCACTGATGCCGGGAATGTTGTAGGCAGGAACGACCGCGCCGAGGACGGTGGGAATGTGCACGATTTTGATGGAGGAATCCCGCAACTGCTTGTCGGTCATGGGCATGTCGCTAGCGCCGAAGTCCACGGTACCGGTTGTGACCTGGCGAATGCCGCCGCCACTGCCGATGGGCTGGTAGTTGATCTGGACATTGGAATGAAGCTTGTTGTATTCGCTGAACCACTTGGAATACATGGGATTGGGAAATGTAGCGCCAGCTCCGTTCAGCGTGGTCTGCGCCAGCAGCGGCAAAGCCAAGAGAACGCACACCAAAAGCAGCAGCGTTTTGCGCATGATCAGATCAAGCCTCCTTGAAATAGATGCCCTCAGTTTCTAGCGGCGCAATGTTACAGGATGGTTACAGTAGAATCAATTTTTGATGAATGGGCTGGGCTGCGGGAAAAATCTCTTCACCACGGAGGCACAGAGACACGGAGAAAAACCTGTGAATCGGCTGGGCTCAGAATGACCTCAGCTCTCGACCCATGGGGTTGCGTTAGCATATTACGGCGCGGCTGAAAGCCGCTTCCTTGCAAGACTGAGACGGGAAGGATCAACTGATGGCAAGTCCTACGAATAACGCTCCCGGCGCGCCGGGGATTCCGCCGCGCTGGACTTCGAGCGCCAAATCCGGCGTGGGAACCGCCCTCAACCAGCACAGCAAAGTCTGGTTCACGCTGAGTCACGGCATTCTGAATGAAGTTTATTTTCCCCGTGTGGATCAGGCATGCACGCGCGATATGGGGTTTCTGGTCACCAACGGGAGCGATTTTTTTTCGGAAGAGAAACGCCATTGCACGTTTGAGAATCGCGCGATTGAACCCGGCGTCCCGGTTTATGAGCTGGTGAACACGGACACTTCCGGCCGCTACCGCATTCACAAAGAGATCCTCAGCGACCCGTTCCGCAGTGTGGTGTTGCAGAAGGTGCGCTTTGAGCCGCTGCAGGGAAAGCTCTCCGACTATCGGCTGTACGCGCTGCTCTCGCCGCACCTGGCCAATTGCGGATACGGCAATACGGGATGGGTCGGCGACTACAAAGGCTTTCCCATGTTTTTTGCCGGGCACGACGGCGTGGCTCTGGCGCTGGCATCGTCGGCGCCGTGGGGAAAACGGTCGGTGGGATTTGTCGGCATGTCCGACGGCTGGCAGGATGTGTCGCAGCATTTTCGGATGGAGTGGGAGTATCAGCGTGCGGAAAACGGAAACATCGCTTTGACCGGGGAGATTGACCTGGAGGCGTGCCAGGGAGAATTCATGCTGGCGCTGGGTTTTGGGGGCATTTGGTCGGAGGCCGGGCAGCAAACGCGATCGAGCCTGTCTGAGGATTATCTCGAGTTGCGGGACCTGTATGTGTCGCAATGGAAAAACTGGCAGAAGAAACTGCTGCCGCTCGACGACCCGCTGCGGCAGCACGATTTGTATCGCGCCTCGACAGTCGTGCTGCGCACCCATGAGTCCAAGGATTTTCTGGGAGGCATTATTGCCAGCCTGTCGATTCCGTGGGGCTTCAATAAAGGGGATGAAGATCTGGGCGGATATCACCTGGTGTGGCCGCGCGATCTGGTGGAAACCGCCGGCGCATTGCTGGCCGGGGGAGCGGTGAAAGACGCGGCGCGTGTGTTGCGCTATCTGGAATCGACGCAGGAAGCGGAGGGAAACTGGGCGCAGAATTTGTGGCTGGATGGGCGTCCGTATTGGAGCGGAATACAGATGGATGAAACGGCGTTTCCGATTCTGCTGCTCGATCTGTTGCGGCGGGAAGCGCCTGAATCGCTGGGCAAACTGGAGCGCTGGTGGCCGATGGTGCGCAAGGCGGCGTCGTTCATTCTGCGCAATGGGCCGGTCACGCAGCAGGATCGCTGGGAAGAAGATGCGGGGTATTCGCCGTTCACCCTGGCCGCAGAAATCTCGGGGCTGCTGGCGGGCGCCGACATTGCCGACCTCACCGGACACTCGGAACAGGCGCAGGCCATGCGCGACACGGCTGACGCATGGAACGACAACATTGAACGCTGGGTATACGCGGAAGAAACCGATCTGGCGCAACAGTTCGGGGTTTCCGGCTACTATGTGCGCATCGCGCCTCCGGATAGCGAGGGCGTGGCTTCGCCCACGCAGGGTTTTGTGCCCATCAAGAATCGTCCGCCCGGGCAAGACGGCGAGCGGGCGTATCACATCATTAGTCCGGACGCGCTGGCGCTGGTGCGTTTCGGACTGCGGGAACCCGACGATCCGCGGATTCGGAACACGATCCGCATCATCGATGCGATGCTCTCGGTCGAACTGCCGCAGGGGCCGTGCTGGTATCGCTATAACGGCGATGGCTACGGCGAGCATAAAGACGGGTCGGCGTTTGACGGCACCGGCATTGGGCGTCCGTGGCCGCTGCTGGCCGGGGAGCGCGCGCACTATTGCCTGGCGGCGGGGCATCGCGATGAAGCGGAGGCGCTGCTCACGGTCATGGAGAATTCGACCTGCTCCGACGCCAGCCGCCTGCTGCCGGAGCAGGTTTGGGATCAAGCCGATCTTCCGGCGTTCGAGCTTTTCCGCGGCAGGCCTTCGGGATCGGCGTGTCCGCTGGTGTGGGCGCACTCGGAATATGTGAAATTGCGGCGCTCGATTCGCGACGGAAAGATTTTCGATCAGCCGCCGCAGACCGTGCAGCGTTACTTGAAAGAAAAACACGTCCGGCAGATTTTCGGCTGGCGCTTTAATAACAAGACGCGCAGCATCCCGCGCAACAAGACGCTGCGGATTGTGCTGCTGTCTCCGGCCCAAGTGCGTTGGAGTCTGGATAACTGGACCACGTCGCATGAGACCGATGCGCGCGATACGGGCCTGGGCATCTTCACGCTGGACTTGCCGACGGCTTCGCTGCCGGCGGGATCGGAAGCGGTGTTCACGTTTTTCTGGCCGCAGGAAAATCGGTGGGAAGAAACGGAGTACCGGGTGACGATCGAGGGGAACTGAAGTACGGCTGGGTGACTTTTCCCCGGCGAAGCATCATTTGACATTAAGCGGTAGTGTACTTTATAACACAAAGACTATGGCGACGGAGTCTTTGTGACCCTCTTTGATCTGCTGTTCCTGCTCGCAGTTCTGCTTTCGCTCATCACCCTGTCCATGGTTGTGTTCTTCGCGGCTCGCGGCACTGGCGCGCGGGCGTTGAAGATTCTTCGGGTTTATGCGGTTTGCGTTGTGATGTACCTGCTGGTGGGAGCTGCAATCTCATTCTTCAGCCCGCAGCGCCTCTTGAGCATCAACGATCCGTGGTGCTTTGACGATTGGTGCCTGCAGGCGCAAAACGTCACCCACAGCACAGGCCCGGCGGGGAATTTGTATCGGATTGACCTGCGCATTTTCAGCCGCGCCGGCCGCGTGGCGCAGCGCGCCAAGGGAGCCTGGATTTATCTCATCGATGACAAGGGCCGGCGTTTTTCGCCCGATCCGGACTCGTCGGCAGTTCCTCTGGACGTCCTGCTGCAGCCAGAGGAATCGGTGACCACTTCACGAGTGTTTCATGTTCCCGGAAATACGCGCGGGCTTGGCCTGATCACCGGGCACGGCGGTGCCTACTGCGGCGCGATGTCATTTCTGATCATCGGCGAAGGCGGATGCTGGTTCGGGAAGCCGACGATGATTCGAATTCAGTGAATTCGCAGCGCCGGAATCCCGCCGACGGTTGCCAGAGGCCAGCCTCGCTTCACCAACGCTGTATGGGATGATGCCCGCCATCTGTATGGCTTCTCCAGTGCAGATTCAGCGCCGCAGTTCGATGGCTTTTTTCGCCGTTCTTGCCGTCGTGATGGTAATCGCGTCTTATGTATTTGTTCTGCTTCTGGCTGCAGCCTGCGTCCTCTTCCCTTACTGGCTTTTGATCAATTCCGAGGCGTTTCCCGCGCAGCTTGGGCTACTGCTCCTGTTCGGTATCGCGGTCGCCGCGGCGATGCTATGGTCCCTGATTCCCCATCGCCACAAGTTCAAGGCTCCCGGACTGCTTCTGCAACGATCGGCCCAACCCAGACTATTCGCTGAGCTGGAGAGTATTGCCGCGGCGCTGAACGAGGAATTGCCGCGCGAAGTTTATCTCATCGGAGCGCCGAACGCCTTCGTCGCCGATCACGGCGGCATCATGGGTTTCGGCAGCCGGCGGATTATGGGGCTGGGGCTGCCCCTGCTATCCCTGCTCACCGTTTCGCAATTTCGCGCCGTCCTGGCTCACGAATTCGCGCACTATTATGGAGGCGACACAAGCCTCGGTCCCTGGGTCTACAAGACCAAGACATCGATCGTACGGATCTTTGAAAATATTGGATCTGTCGGCGCCTTAGCCCGAATCGCAATTCTCGGCCTGATGTATATGGCTGTGACCTCGGTATTGAAGGCTTACTTTATCGCGTTTCTTCGCGTTATCAATCTGGTTTCGCGGCGGCAGGAGTATCGCGCAGACGAACTCGCCTGTATCGTTGCCGGCCGGCAAAACCTGATCGACGGCTTGGAGGCAATCCATCGCGCCGCGGCGGCATGGCCCGTGTATTGGAACAACGCGGTTGCCCCAGTCTTGGATGGAGGCAGCCTGGCCGCTGTGGGGGACGGCTTCATTCGATTCATTTCCGCACCCACGATTTCCAGCGCGGTGGAGCAGAGTCTTGCGGCGAGGCTGCAGCAAGAAAAAACCAAACCCTATGACACGCACCCACCGTTGCGCGAGCGCATCGCGGCGGCGCAGAAACTGCCCGAGAACTCCACGTCACAGGACTCACGCCGAGCTAACACTCTCATCGACGAACTCGCCTCTACCGAACTGCAGTTCGTTGAATCTTCTTTTCCTGAGATCCAAGCGGGAACCTTGAGTTACGTTTCCTGGGATGAGGTGCCGCTCCGGTTCACAATCCCCTCGTGGCAGAAATTCGTTTCGGAATACGCCGAGCCTTTGAAGGGAGTCACGGCGGAAGCCCTGCCCGATCACGTTTCCAGGTTCCCCGAGATCGGATCCCGCATTCGCGACCCGAAAGGAATGCTGTTTTCTCCAGCCCAGCGAACAGCTCGAGCCGGAAAGCTTTTTGCCGCCGCCCTCGGGCTCCGGATGGTGGACGCTGGCTGGACGCTGGAAGTGCAACCGGCAGTTCTGCAGATTCGCCGGGGCGAGAGCGGACTGAATCCCTTCGACGCCATCAATCAACTGATGACAGGAAAAATGTCACGTGAGGCGTGGATCGCCACGTGCAAAGACCTCGGTATCTCTAGCCTCGTGCTGTTGCCTGATGCTGGTGACTCCAAGGCCGGCTCGGACTCTGGCGCTCCCAGCCAACTCCTCCTCATTCCCGATCGCCGCGAAACTGCATAGCGGATTGGTGTCGGGAATTATCCGTTGAGAGATGTTGCCGCCTTTACTGCTGCAACTCCTCGGTGAGTATGGCTCCGCCCATCTCGGCTAGCACCGCGCTGACCTTGACGACTTTGTGGCTGTCGGAGGCTATCCAGAGGGTTTTCTTGTCGCCGCCGCCATCGGCGGACGAAACCTCAACGCGCACCGTCTGGAAGGTTCCGGCCGGCACTTTCACTTCTTCTTTTCCGGCCACGCTCAGTTGGAATAGCTTCACCTTCTGGGTTTGGACATCGAAATTGCGGAAGGTGGTGGTGTAGCCTTCGGCCAGGGGCAGGCAGGCGATCACTTGATCGTCACCGGCGCCATCGGCGAACAGCGGGCCACCCAGGTCAACGGCGACGGGTTTATCCTGTCCATTCATGCTCACCTTGCCCGCGGCTTTGTTGCCGGCAAAATCCAGATCGATAGTAATCGGGCCTTGCTGCAGGTTGCGCTTTAGCAGGAGCAGAGTTCCCTTCTCGATGGTCGAAGTGTCGGTTACGGAACCTTGCGGCGTATCCACGGTGGCGGTTGCAGTCCAACCGCTCGGACCCGGTTGAATGGCAGTGACGACTTTCAGGTTCATCTCCTGGCCGCCGATGGAGACGTTGGCCTGATAGTTGTAGGTGCCCGCTTGCAGATCCATGGCCGGCTTGGGAGCGCCGACGGCGGAAGCATCCGTTTTCTTGGAAAGGACCACGGTCTTGGGATCGACCGTAATCTCTTTCAGGCGCGCCACTTCTTCCGCCGAGCCGCCTTCCTGGAATCTTCCGCCCAGGTGCTGCGCCAGAAATTTTTCCGACGCCATGAACAGCGCCAGATTGTTGACCGGCCGTGCGAAACCGTGGCCCTCGTCAGGAGCCAGAATGTATTCGACTGCGAAACCGCGGTCGCGTAAAGCAATGACGATCTGTTCGGCCTCGCGCTTGTTGACTCGAGGATCGTTGGCTCCCTGCGCGACGAGCAGAGGCGTCTTGATCTTATCGGCGTAAGTCAGCGGAGATTCATCGATCAGCTGTTGCTTGCCCTCCGGCGTGTTGGGGTCTCCCATGCGCATGTAGAACAACTTGCGGATGGACTCCCAGTAGGGCGGAATCGAATCCAGCAGCGTGATCAGGTTCGAGGGGCCGACGATATCGACCGCTCCAGCGTAAAGGTCGGGAGTAAAGGTGACGCCGGCCAGGGTAGCGTAGCCGCCGTAGGAGCCGCCGAGAATGCCTACACGTTTGGGATCGGCGATGCCTTCCGCCACCAGATACTTCACGCCCCAGGTGATGTCATCCTGCATTTTGCGGCCCCACTGCAGGTTCCCGGCATCGAGAAATTTTCTGCCGTAACCGGTCGAGCCGCGGAAGTTCGGCATCAAGACCGCGTAACCGCGATTGGCGAAGAATTGCGCCAAAGGATTGTAGCCCCAATGGTCGCGACCCCAGGGACCGCCGTGAGGAATCATCAGCGTTGGCAGATTCTTCGCTGCAACGCCTTTCGGCAGCGTGAGGTAAGCGGGAATTTCCAGGCCGTCGGAAGATTTGTAAGTGACCGACTTCATCTGCGCCAGATCGGCGCGCGGGATTTTTTCCCAGATCTTGTATTGCGGCGTCAGCGTGCGCGACTTGCGGTCGAAGAGCAGGGTCTGGCCGGGTTCGGTATCGCTGCTGGCGCTGACCAGCCAGAGCTCTTCATCCTTGGTGCGGGAGGTGACCTTAATCTGCTCGCCGGGGAATTTTTTCTCGATCCAGTGCACGTCCTCGCCGAAGGCTTTGTCCTTGTAATACTCCTTGTCGCGATCGGCGGTGTACCAGGTTTCGATCAGCTCATCGGTTTTTTCCGAGAACAACGCTCCACCGAAATCGACTTTGCCGAGCGGGTCGGATTCGACCTTCTCGGTCTTGCCGCTCTGCGGATCGAACAGCACCAGCGAGATCAGATCGGCATCTTTATTGGTCTGCATGTAGATGCGCTGGTTGCCGGGCTGGAAGTGCAACGGGTCGCAGCTTTCAAACACGTTGCAAGAATAGATCTTGGTAAATGAATCGGGATCGACGCGCAGCATTTCGGTATCGCCATTTTCGGCGCTGCGGGTGGCCAGGCGCAGTTGTCCTTTCAGATCGAAGACCCATCCGGTGATGCGCTCGGTGTTCTTGCGTATGAGTTCTTTGGTGCCAGTGGAAAGGTTCAGCCGGTAGAGATCGTGCCACGCCTTATCGCGATCATTCAGGCCGATGTAGACGACATCCGGGGCGGACTTGGGCGCTTCGTAGAGGATGACCCGCACGCCTTTCAGCCCGGTCAGATCGCGCGAGGCTGGAGTCTCTTCGCCAGATGCGGGTTTGGCCGCAGGATCGACCGCATAGACGTTGTAGTTCTCGTCGCCGTCATTATCTTTGACGTAGAGGATGTACTTGCTGTCGCGCGACCAGAAAAATCCCGCGATGGGGCGTTTGGATTCCACGGTCAAGCGGCGGGCATCGCTGAAGGGCTCGCCGACGGCCTTCACGTAGATGTTGCGCGTGTCTTTCCACGGCTTGAGGAAGGCGATATATCTGCCGTCGGGAGAAAGCTGGGCGGCTGCGATCTCGGGGTTGCCGAAGATCAGATCGCGATCGATCAGCGGCGGAGGGCCGGCTTTGTCGGGCGTGGCGGAGGCGAGGGGGAGCGGTGCAATCGACGCGACTAGAAGAATTGAGATGAGTCTGAAAAATTTCATGCGAGGCCGTCCCTTTCAGTCGGCACAGGAGCGCGGGGTGGAGGTCAAAGTTGGGAACAGGCCATTGTCCGTCAGGAAGGTCTGGGGCGCAAGTGCGGAGGGCGCATTTGCGATAGACATATAGAAAGCGTGAAAGAATGGTATCAACATGTCCAAGACGATCCAGATCCGGAACGTGCCGGACGCGCTGCACCGCCGCCTGAAGGCGCGCGCCGCCAAGCTCGGAATATCGCTGTCCGGCTATGTCCTCTCGGAAATCAGAGAGATTGCCGAGAAACCGACGCTGGCAGATTTCCGCGAACGTCTCGGTCGCTGCGAGCCACAGGAATTCGAGGTCGATACCGCCCGCATGGTCCGCGAGGAAACGAGACGGGCGGTGATTTGAGGGAGGTCTTATTCTTCCGCGCTGTCGTAGCACAGTTCCACCACCGTGCAATCGTCGCTCAGCGGATTGCCGCCACAGAATTCGGTGACGGCGGAAAAGATTCCTTCCAGCGTGGGAGACTTCGCGGCAGCGGCTTCCAGGCGGAAATCTTCGAAGAAATCGCCATTCAGATTCTCTGCTTCGGTGACGCCGTCGGTGACCAGAATGAAACGGTCGCCCGATTTCATGTTGCAGGTCGAGCTCTCGAACGTGGCATCGGGGAGCAGGCCGACAGGGACGTTGCCATGGGACGGACGAATGACTTCGCATCCGCAGACCAGCAGGGGCTGCACGTGGCCGCAGTTCACGTATTCCAGTTCGCCGTCACGGCGCAAACGAGCTAGCAGCATGGTGGCGTATTTTTGACCTTCCATCTTCTCCGTGAAAAAGCGGTTCACGGACATCACCACGCTCGTCAAAGGCATGCCGGCCAGAAGGTGCGAATAGATCATTCCCTGTAACGTTGAGGCGAGCAGCGCGGCCGAAACGCCTTTGCCGCTGACATCGGCGAGCACCACCGAAAGCCCCTCTTTGGTGTGCACGGCGTCGTAGAAATCGCCGCCGATTTCTTTACAAGACAGGTTCTTGCCGCGCAGGCGGGCAAAGGGCACTTCGGGAATCTTCACTTGCATCAGCCGCTGCTGAATGCTGGCGGCGATGCCGAGTTCCTGCTGATAGCGCCGCGACTCTTCTTCGGCCTGCACCAGGCGGGCGTTCTCAATGAGCGAGGCAGCTTCTGTCGCTATCGTTCGCAGAATGTCTTTGCTGACGCCGCTGATGTCGCGCGAAGCGAAGCGCGAATCGACGTAGAGCACGCCCATAGCCTGGGCCGCGTTGGCCAGCGGTACAGGCGTCTGCGCGTCGCGCGTGGCCTGCACCTGCATTTTTCGCAGAGGGATGCAGACTACGGTGCGCAGATCGTAGGCGACCACGCTTTGCCGGCCCGCCATATCGAGCGACTGGCTGGTATCGGTGAACAGGAATTCGTCGTTGGCGCGGAGAGATTCTTCCAGAATCGAATGCGAGATCGTCCGGTCATCGAGCAACGGCTCTTTATTTTTGTTGCGGCCGGCCGCCAGCCGCAGCGAGCCGTCGTCTTCCTTAAAGAAAACATAAGCGCGCTCGGCGTTGGTGATCTTCAGAGTGACGTCGAGCATCGTGATCAAAATCTCGTCGAGCACGCCGGAGGTGTTGAGCTTGCGCGCAGCTTCAAGGAACCAGCGCAGCGTCTCAAGCTCGGACGATTCGGGGCGAATGGCGCCGGAAATCTGGCTGAGAAATTCGCGGGCGGTGTTCGACGTGGCATGCGCCGGATTGAACAGGATGTAAGCGGAATCGCGCGCGCCGAATTCCAGGCGGTCGCCGCGCTCCAGCCTCTGGCGCTGAATGCGCTCGCCGTTGACGAACGTGCCGTGCTTGCTGCCCAGGTCTTCGAGGAAGAAGTCTTGCCCGGCCTGCATGATCTGAGCATGATCGCGGGAGACGCGGGGGTCGGCGATGACCAGGTCTTTGTCCACCTTGCGGCCGACGGTGAAGGGCGTGCGATTGAGCACGATGCTTTTCTGCTCGCTTCCCTGCACGAAGACCAAGGCAGGAAAAACTCCGGAGCCGGAGCTGTGATGACTGGAGTGGGTGATGGTGTTCAGGGCCATGGACGGATACGGCGCGCAATCTGCCGGAGAAACGTTACGGCTCCGGCCCATCTCAGACTACTCTGACGTTCGCTCCGGCTGCAAGATGCGAGGACGGTTCTGGGGCCGCACGGGCCTAGCCTTCGGCAGAGCAGAAGGTTTTTCTGCCTGCGAGCAACACTGCCACCACGATGACCGGGATCGCCAGGCTCGTAAGCAGCGGCAACCTCCAAGCGCTTTGAACCATGGACGTTGGCAGCAAAAGGAGCGCGATCAAGAGTCCGGCCGCTGAGAGCCACGGCCAGCCGACCGTCAAGGCGGTGATTCCAAGAAAGAGCCGCGAGACACGGTTTTCGCGCCACAAAACACGGACCGCGCGGACGATCAGCATCAGCCCGGGCAGAAGCAACATTTGGTTGTAGGGCGCGAACATGGGGATGATCGCAAGCGTGGTGGCGAGCACCAAGCATTGCGCCCAGTGGAACTCCGGTGTCGCTTCCCCGGCGTGCCGCACCTTCCATAGAATCGCCAGAACGGTTCCCGCCAAAACCACGGCCAGCGCTCGTCCCCATACCGGGGACAGCAGAACGTCGAGCACGGATCTGCCGCCGCCGGTGTAGTGATAGTAGGCGGTGCTGGCGGCGCGGAATTTGCCAATCCAGCCGGGCAGCAGGATTTCCGCTCCGCCGATCAGCAGGGCCATGGACGCGGCGAAGCTCAAGACCAGGGGCCGGCGCTCGCGCCAATTCCCCGCAACCCAGAGGCACAACCAGGCGATCATCAACGCGACAAGTTGCGGCTTGATGGTCGCAAACGCCAGCAAAACACCGGCCAGCACAAGATGACGGCGAACGATGGCGACCATCGCCAAAGCCATCAGAGACGCAACCAGCAGCGTCAATTGCTGTAGCTTGAAGCCTTGAATTGCGGGGAAACATCCGAGCGTAAGAACGATCCAGACCAGCTTCGTCCACGCGGAAACGCGCCACTCAAGCGCCTGCAGCCACCAAAGAACTGAGGCTGCGGTCAGCAGAATGAGCGCTACAAGAAACGCGCGCTGCACCACAGTGAACGGCAGCGCGACCATTGGCGCGAGCACGAAGACCACATAGAGCGGGTAAGCAAAGCCCTGCTGATCTTTGGGGTCGTTGGGGCGGGCGGGGTCGAGCGGACGTCCATAATAGCCAGTTTGAATTTCGCGGGTTAAGTCGGCGCTATACGGGTCGCGATGATGCAGCAACAATTCCCGCGCACCCAGCCAGCGGGGATAAAGATCGGAGAGATTGCCGCGCGGAATCCCCTGCACTGTCGACTCGGCCTGCTGATGAGGGATGGCGATGCGCTGCACCCAGAGCCACATTGCCGCGGCCAGTAACACCGATCCCAGGACAGCGAAGAAGGGCGCGAAGGATTTGTTCAACATGGCAAGGGCTGTGGATCGGCCGAAATCGCGATGGTATTACTCCTGTGCACAATTTCCCGCCGGATGGCGAACAACCACCACAGCAGAAAAATCGCGATCAGGTGAATTCTCTCCCAGCGCATCCATAGAAAAAACCACAACGGGCTGATCAGAAGCGGCAGGACGGGCCATATTAACCGATCCTGCAATAGTGGTTTATCGGGCCATGCAGCGATGCAGTAATCGGCGACCAGCACCAGCGGCACAATCAGCAGCGAAAGATCATAAGTGTTGGTGCTGTAGCCGACCAGCAGAGCTGCAATCACGGCGCAGGCCATACCCAGGCGTAGGACTCGTGCCTCCTGCCTGATGTCTTCGTCGGACCCGCGCAGCGTGCGGGGCTTTACTCCAGGTAACGATGCGATCGCGAGAACAATTCCGGCAGAACAGATCACGACCGCCAACTTCACCAGCCAGCCCGATCCTCCTATCAGCGGCCATCCCGCGAGCAAACCGAGCAGGTTCGGAAGCTGACGTGGAGGGATGGCACCGAAGCCGGGCTGCAAAATCACTCGCAGAACGTATACCGGATACCGCCACGCCTCATGCCAGCCGACCAGTCCAACCGAGATGGCTGCCAGAGCGGAAGCCATCGCCGCGAAACCAGCCAGCAGACGCCGGCCGTTCCAGATAACCAGAATCAATGCCAGCGGCAGGATCAGATGGTATTTGAAGACGCCGAGTCCGAGCCAGCAGCCGGCCACGAAATGCGACCGGCGGTCGAGCGCGCGACAGGCAAGCACAACCATCAACAGCAAAAGGATCGCATCCTGCCCCTGATGAAAGTTGGCAAGAATCGGAAAGAATGCCAGGCAGGCAGCCACGATTTCCCAGGCGGGAACCGCGCACAGGCATTCCACCCAATCCCGCAGCACCCTCGCCAGGAGCGCCAGAAAAAATAGATTCAGCAGGTTCCAAAGTAGGAAAGCGCTGGAATAGCGCAGAAACGTGAACGGCAAGAACAGCAGGGCTTCGAACGGCGGATGAATATAAGGCAAAGCGCCATGGCGAATGTCGGAATCGCTGGCGAACTCCTGCTGTACGGCGCGCTGCGTGCCCGGCTCATAGAGTTGCAATCCCAGGCCGGCGCGCAGGGTTTTAGCGGCAGTGTAGAAGACCGTAAAGTCGGGGTCGGCGCGCCAGATGCGCCCGCGCACGCTCCACAAGAAAAAAGCGTGCGTGGCCAGCATGGCCACCACAAAAACTCGCACCACCGGCTTGGAAAGTTGGGTGGAAATCAGCTTCGTTCTCGATGGTTAGGTGGTTGAGGGATGGCAGGCATTGTACCCCGCGCACAACGGTAATGACTATCGAGATCGTGGGCCCCGACTTCCAGGCTTCCGGGTTACCGATGGTTTGCGAAAGTGTTGCAAGAATTTGTCACTTTTCGCAAGATGCAGGGTATGATTACCCTGTCAAGCGGTGGCGTGGGTCGAGTGGAAGGTCCAGCCTGGCTCCCACGTCCATTCCTAATTGATCAACACAGCCAGCAGGAGAAGCAAACCATGCTTATGCAGATGCGTAGATTATGGTCCGAAGAGCACGGACAGGATATTGCCGAATATGCGGTGATGCTAGCCGTCATTCTGGTGATCGTCGTAGGTACGATTCAGTTGATCGGGTCCAACGCCAACAATGTCTTTTCCGGTGTGTCGAGTGCGTTGCAGTAAAGGTCTGTTTCCGAAAGCGTGGCTTTGGACCTTGGGTAAAAAGATCCGGAGTAAAACACAGACATGAACCGTCGTTTGCTGATGATCGGGGCGCTGGCGCTGCTGTTGGGCTCAATTGCGGCCTGGTACGTATTTAAGAAGCTGCAAGCCAAAAATGGCTCGGCCGATTCCGGCGTGGAAGTAATGGTGGCGGCCGATGACCTGCAGGTAGGCGCGCGCGTGGAAGAGCATGACATCAAGGTCATCCGCGTCACCGGCAGCGACGTCCCGCCAGGCGCGCCGCGCAAGCGTTCCGATGTGATCGGGCACGGCGTGATCGAGCCTATCTCTAAGGGCGAATTCATTCTACCCACCCGTCTGGCCGGGGAGAACGCCGGTAATAGCCTGCCTTCTCTGATTCCGCCGGGAATGCGCGCGGTCTCGGTGCGGGTGAATGAAGTGGTTTCGGTTGCGGGATTCGTGACTCCCGGTACGCGCGTCGACGTGCTGCTGACGGGCACTCCCGGGACCGGCGAACAACAAACCACCACCGTGCTGCAGAACGTCGCGGTGCTGGCGTCCGGCCATACGCTGGAACGCTCCGCCAGCGGCGATCCGCAGAACACCGCCGTGATCACGCTGCTGGTCACGCCCGACGACGCCGAGCGGCTGACCCTGGCGAGTTCGGAAGGCCACATTCAACTGGCCCTGCGTAATCCCCTCGACACCAGGCAGGACGAACTTGCCGCAGAAAATTCCAGAGGTCTTTATAAAGGCATTCCCGCACCCGCGCCGGAGCATGCGGCGGTTGTGCACCACGCGCCCCCTCCGGCCAAGCCCGCAGCACCTCCGCAGGCTTCCAACGGGGTCAGCGTCGAAGTGTATCAAGGCGACAAGCCGAAGCAAGATGTCAAATTCCCCGATGAGAGTCCCGATACCAAGTGATGAGGAGTTTGCTTCTGCCAAGCGCCTGGCGTAATCACCCGGTTCCTCCCAGGGAGTTCAACCTGAAAATGATAGTTCGCACACGTTTACTCTTTCTCGGGTTTGTGTTGGCCTTTTCCGCCTTAGCGGTTGCGGAATCGGCGCAACAGCAGGAGTCCGGAACTCAGGCTCAGAACCCGCCCACGGGAGCGCAATCGACCACGCTTCCTCCTGCCGGGCAGCAGAACATCTCGCAGACCCAGGGCTCTGCGCCTTTGCGCGTGATGGTGGGCAAGTCGCTGCTGATCAATACCACCGAGCGGCTGAAGCGCATCTCGGTGACGGATCCCGCGATTGCCTTCGCCACCGTGATCACGCCCACGCAGATTCTGGTGCATGGCCGCGGCCCGGGCGAAGTCTCGCTGCTGATCTGGGATGAACTGGAACGCTCCCGCAGTTTCGACCTGCGCGTGGATGTGGACGTGAGCGCCTGTGCCGATGAAGAGAAGCGCGTATTTCCCGACGAAGCCATTACTGTGACTCCTTCGCGCGCTGCTATGGTGCTTTCCGGGCACGTTTCCACCGAGGATGTTGCCAAGCGCGCCGGCGATCTGGCCAAAGCTTATTCGCCGAACGTGGTGAATGTGCTCACCTTCGGGCCAGTGGGCGCACAGGAAGTGTTGCTGCAGGTGAAGTTCGCGGAAGTGGACCGCACGGCGATGACACAACTAGGGGTCAACTTCATTTCCAACGGCGCGTCCAATACGATCGGCACGATCACCACGGGACAGTATGGCGGCTTTGGCCCGCAGACTCTGACCCAAGGATCCTCAGGCTCTGCTACCACTACGACCGGGCAGACGATCAACAACGTGCTGAACCTGTTCCTGTTTCGCCCCGACATTAATTTTGGCGCGGTGATTGAAGCCCTGCAAAGCCATAGCCTGCTGCAGATTCTCGCCGAGCCCAACCTGATCGCGGTCAACGGCAAAGAAGCCAGTTTTCTGGCCGGAGGCCAGTTCCCTTTTCCCATTGTGCAGCCGGGCAACGGATTTACCGCGGTCACAATCTCGTTCAAGGAGTTCGGCGTGGGATTGAAGTTCACTCCCGTGATCATGCCGAACGGAAACATTCACCTGAAAGTCGCGCCCGAGGTTAGCACTCTCGACTACGCCGACGCGCTCACGATCTCAGGATTTACCGTGCCTGCCTTGAGCACGCGCAAAGCGGAAACCGAATTCGAGTTGCAGGACGGGCAGAGCTTTGTGATTGCGGGGCTCATGGATAACCGGACCACCGACGTTTACAACAAAATTCCCGGCCTCGGCGACATCCCGATTCTCGGGCAGTTCTTCCGCAGCAAGAGCCTGCAGAAGAGTAATTCGGAATTGATGGTGCTGTGCACCGTGCATCGCATCTCTCCCAGCACGGAACAGCCCGCGGGCCCCAAGCTCGCGCAACCGTATATGGACACGAGCAAGTTCGATAAATCGTTGAAGCAGAAGTAGTCTTTCGATCAGTCACTGAAAGCGGAAGTAGACGTTGAAGCAAAGCAGTTGAATCAAAGTAATTAAGATGCCTGAGCTTTCCGTAGTAATTGTATCCACCGATAATGAGCAGCGCGCCATGCTGCAGGTGCTGGTGGATGGCACAAACGTGGCGAAAACCGTGCACACCTGCGCCAGCTTTCCGGTGGGCGCAGCCGATCCGGTAACGCGGCGCGTGCGCGCGGCCAATCCCGATGTGACCCTGGTCGATATTCCCCCCGAAAATTCCTCGACGGCTTTGCGCGCGATTGAACTGCTGCATCAGGAAATGCCCGACTCCGCCATTTTTGCCATCGGCACGCTGAATCAGCCCCAGGTGATCGTCAACGCGATGCGCGCCGGAGCAGGGGAGTTCATCGAGCGTCCCACGACCACGACAGACCTGCTCGAAGCCTTTGTGCGCCTCACCACCGCGCAGCGCCGCGGACGCCAGGAGGGCCTGCGCGGCAAAGTGTTTTCCGTGGTCAATGCGAAGGGCGGAAACGGCGCCACCACCGTGGCCGTGAATCTTTCGCTGGCGCTGCAAGCGGCCCACGGACAGACGGCGCTGGTGGATCTGGCCCCACTGGGTCACGCGGCGCTGCACATGAATTTGAAGCCGGTGTTCAACGTGGCCGACGCCACTCGCAACCTGCACCGCATGGACGCTTCCCTGCTGGAAAGCTTCATGACCCGGCATAGCGGCGGATTACAGTTGCTGGCCGGAATCACGGTGCCGGCGGCCGTCGATCCCTCCACGGCTGAGTTTGTGCGCCTGTTCGACATGCTGGTCACACACTATCGCTATGTAGTGGTCGACGCTTCCTCGCGCTTCGACGCGGCCACGCGGCTCATTGCCAGCTTGTCGGAAACTGTTTTGCTGGTCGCCTGCACCGATGTGGCGTCGCTGTGGAGCGCGGCCCGGGTGCAACAATATCTGGGAGAAAGCGGAAGCCGCGAGCGCGTGCGATTGTTGCTGAACCGTTTTCGCAAAGTGCCGGGATTCAGCGAGGCTGACGCGGAAGCCGCGGTGGGAGCGAAGTTGTTGTGGCGGGTGCCCAATCAGTATTTCGCCATTTCGACGGCCATTGATCGCGGCACGCCGGTCATGGATCAGCGCAATTCCGAGATTGCGCGCTGCTTCTCGGGCTTGGCACAGGAATTAACCCGGAACGATGCCGACGTGAAACGAGCGGCATGGTCGTTGTTCAAGTCGGTGTAGGATTCTCGTATCAGGAAGATTCTCGGAATAGTGAGGATCTTAGGATCAGAAGGGTTCTCGCATCAGGATTTTCGTGTCAGGGCACGGCTTTAGCCGTGCCGCTAACAGCCGCGACGAATCTGGGCTTTAGCCCCTGAGGGCGAAACGCTGATGGTGAAATAGATTCAAACGTCGTCAAGCTTATGGGCAATCTTCAGTCGTTCAGCATTCCGGTGTTTCAGCAGGTCAAGGCCGACTTGCATCGCAAGATTCTCGACCGGCTTGACCTGGAAAAACTGGGCAAGACCTCGGGCGATTCGGCGCGCGATGAAGTTCTGATCGTCATTCGCAGCGTGGTCAATGGCGAAGCCGTCCCGCTCAGTTTCGCCGAGCGCGAGCGCTTATCGCGCGAAATTCTGGACGAAATCTTCGGCCTGGGTCCGCTCGAGCAACTGCTGAAAGATCCCAACATTTCCGACATTCTGGTCAACCGCTACGACCGCGTCTACGTCGAAAAGGCGGGCAAGCTCGAACTGACCACGCTCTCGTTCAAAGACAACACGCACCTGATGCAGATTATCGAGCGGATCGTGTCGCGGGTGGGACGCCGCGTGGACGAATCGTCGCCCATGGTGGATGCGCGCTTAAGCGATGGATCGCGCGTGAACGCCATCATTCCGCCGCTCGCCATCGACGGCCCCTGCCTTTCCATTCGCCGCTTTGGCCGCGAACCGGTCACGGCCCGGCAGATGCTTGAGAATCACACCCTGACCGAAGCCATGCTCGAACTGCTCTCGTTCATGGTCAAGGGCCGGCTCAACCTGCTGGTCTCCGGCGGAACCGGCGCGGGCAAAACCACGCTGCTCAATGTGCTTTCCGGCTACATTCCCAACTCCGACCGCATCGTAACCATTGAAGACGCCGCCGAACTGCAGTTGAAACAGGAGCATGTGGTGCGCCTGGAAACCCGTCCCCCGAACATCGAAAACAAGGGCGCGGTGCGGCAGCGGCAGTTAGTGATCAACAGCCTGCGTATGCGTCCCGACCGCATCGTGGTGGGCGAGGTGCGCGGAGAGGAAGCCTTCGACATGCTGCAGGCCATGAACACCGGCCACGAAGGTTCGCTGACCACGGTGCACGCCAATTCCCCGCGCGATGCCATGGCCCGCGTCGAAAACATGGTCTCGATGGCCAACCTCAATATTCCCGAGCGCGCCGTGCGTCACCAGATTGCGTCGGCGGTGCATGCCGTGATTCAGATTGCGCGTCTTTCCGACGGCACCCGCAAAGTCATCACCATCTCCGAAATCACGGGGATCGATGCCGACGGTTCCATGGCCATGCAGGATATTTTCGTCTTTGAGCGGACCGGGATCGATGAAAGCGGAAAAGTGCGGGGAGCGTTCCGCGCTACCGGCACGCGTCCGCAGTTTGCCGAGCGCCTGGCCACGGCGGGAGCCCGGCTGCGGCCGTCACTGTTTGAAAACAAGGCAGAGGTCTGAACGATGCCCCCAACGTTAGTGGCGCTGATTGTTCTCATCCTGGTCGCCATCGGGGTCTTTGCCCTGGTCATGCTGTTCGACCAGCGCAACGCTCGGGCCCGGCTCATCCGCGAGCGCCTGATCAACGAGCGCAAAGCTCCCGAGCGCGCCGCGGAAGAAGAACTCGCCCTGCTGCGCGACGAAAAAGTCAGCAACATCCCAGCGCTGGATACCTTGTTGCGCCGTTCGGCGCGGGTTTCCGATCTGCAGAAGAGGCTGGCCCAGGCGGGCATCAGCATGCGCGCCGGCAACTTTCTGGCCCTTTCGGGTGTGTGTGGAATCGTAGCCACATTCCTCGCCTACACCTTCAGCCAGCGCGCCGAGGCAGCATGGATCGCCTTGCTGGTGGGCTTCATGCTTCCCTATTCGTATGCGGCCATCCAGCGCAATAAGCGCTTCGAAAAATTTGAAGAGCTGTTTCCCGAGGCCATCGACACCCTGGCGCGCGCCGTCCGCGCCGGGCACGCCTTCACCACCGCCCTGGAGATGATCACCAACGAAGTATCGGAACCCGTAGCCGGCGAGTTTCGCCAGCTGTATGAAGAACAGAAATTCGGCATGCCCATCCGCGATGCGCTCATGAATCTCACCGACCGCATGCCGCTGGTGGACGTGAAATTCTTCGTCACCGCGGTCATGCTGCAGCGCGAAACCGGCGGCAATCTGGCCGAGATTCTCGACAATCTCTCTTATGTGATTCGCGAACGCTTCAAAATTCAGCGCCAGGTGCGCGTGTACACGGCGCAAGGACGCCTCACGATGGCCCTGCTGATGGGAATGCCGCCGATTATCGTGACCGTCATGCTGCTGCTGAATCCCGGCTTTATTCGTCCGCTGTTCTCCGACCCGATCGGCCATACGCTGCTGGTGATGGGGATTACGCTGCAGACCATTGGATATTTTGTGATCCGGAAGATTATTAAGATTCAGGTGTAGGAGAAAAAGGTTTCAAAGTTTCACGGTTTCAAAGTTTCAAAGTTCCACGAACCTTATTTGTACAGAAGGCTCTTACGCTTTAAGACGTTGAAACCTTGAAACCTGGTTTTAACCATGCCTCTGCTGCTCATCATCGTCGTGTTCGTCACGGTCGTGCTCGTGGTGTTTGCCTTTGGCGCCGCTGCGGTCACGCCGAGTTCCGTGCTGGGAGCGCGGCTGCGTGCCCTCGGCGGGCAGCCTCAGGCACGGGCGGAGAACAAGACGACGGTTCGGGAGCGCTTCGAGCAGGCGATGGACCCGATCAGCAAGGCCATTCCGCTTTCTCCCGCGGATGTTTCGCGCACGCGGCGCTGGCTGATCCAGGCGGGATTTCGCGACGCCGCCGACGTCAATTATTACTTCGGAGCGCGCTTGCTGCTGGCGCTGGCCGGCTTCGCGGCGGTTGTCATCTTTTCCGGCTTCGACAATCTCATGCTGCTGGTGGGCGTTCCCGGGCTGGGCTTTTTCCTGCCGCGTTTTATCTTGAAGCACATGATCAAAGAACGGCAGAGCCGGATACGGATCGGTCTGCCGGACGCGCTCGACCTCACCGTGATTTGCGTGGAGGCCGGACTGGCTCTCGATCAGGCGCTGATGCGAGTGGGCCAGGATCTTCACCATGCCCATCCCGATCTCAGCGACGAGTTTCACCTGGTCAACCTCGAGATGCGGGCCGGCAAACCCCGTGCCGAGGCCCTGCGTAACCTGGTGGAACGAACGGGAGTTGACGACATCCGCGCTCTCGTTGGTACACTGATTCAAACGGATCGTTTCGGCACCAGCGTCGCCCAAGCCCTCCGCGTGCATTCCGACTCCCTCCGCACGGAACGCAGGCAACGCGCCGAAGAGCAAGCTGCCAAAACGACCATCAAGATGGTTCCCCCACTGGTGATCTTTGTTCTGCCGTCAATTATCTTCGTCACGATCGGCCCGGCCGTTATTGAACTCATCCGGCAACTGGGCCCGATTTCGGGCGGCAAGTAGACCGCATCCGCGGCCAAGGCGAAGGACTGGCAGGAGCATCATGGGCGTTTTTCCCTCGCAAGCGCAGGAAAAAAGACAGGCATTCAATCGAACCCGCTCCGCCTATCTCGCCACCGCGCTGGCCGTGGCCGATACGCACTGGACTCGCTTGCGCGGCCTGCTGGGGCTCGACGGCGATGACTTCCGTAACGGCAGCGGCCTGTGGATCGTCCCCTGCCACGGCGTTCATACTTTGGGCATGAAGTTCGCCATCGACGTGGTATATCTCGACGATTCCATGACAGTGGTTCACGTTCAGCCCGGGGTGCGTCCCTGGCGTTTCACGCCGATTCGAGCGAAGGCGGCTTCGGTCCTGGAACTACCGTGTTCGATGATTGCGGAGACCGGAACCTCGGTGGGCGATAGAATTGAGATAACTCTTGCGGGAGACGGCGTCCCGCTCCAGCCGTGACTGAAACGCTCCAACTCGAGGTCGCCAGCGAAGAGTCCATCGAGATGCAGCCAGAGCCGCGTCTGCTGATCGAGTGGTCGTCGCGCTGGAGCGAGTTCTGGGATTCGATCGGACCGGCGCTGCGGCGTTCGGAAGCGCGCCTTGCCGGAGAGGCTCCGTTTGGCCTGATTCCGCTGCGGATCATGGCTCCCTCTTACGTACTGGAGGCATTCCTGATCCTGGCGGCAATCCTGGGGCCCGCGAAAATCGCGCAACTGCAGCCGCGGGTTGTGCCCAAGCCGGCAGCGCATGAAGTCATCTATTACAGCGGCGATGAACTTCCCCGCACCGAAGACCTGGGCGGCGCAGAGGCCGGAGCCTCGGGCCGCGCCGGCGGCGACCAGGCGCGCCATCGTACGCAGACCATCAAGATCGCGCGCGGCTCCACCATGGCGGAGAAAGTCGTGGACGCGCCCAACCTGAAGCTGCAACCGTCGTCCGATCCGGTGGCGAATCTGCTCACCATCAATCCCGATCCCGGCCCGCCGCCATCCCAGGGCATACGCTCCTCGCGATCCTCGCCCAATCTGATGGCAAACGTTGTTCCGCCCGCGGCCACCGTCGCCCGCGATTACACGCGCAGCGGCGTGCAACTGGAAGCGGTCATTCCTCCATCGCCGACGGTGCAGCGCAATCAGCCGCTGACCGCGCCAAGCCTCAGCACCACACTCATCGCCCCGCCGCCGAGTGTGGAGAACAATCATCGGCTGATCGCGCCGGCATTGGGGCCAGCCGTGATTCCGCCGGCACCGCAGGTTTCGCGGGATCGGGCGCTCAACACGCCCTCGCTCAATGCAACGGTCGTTGCTCCTGCGGCAAACGTGGCGCAATCCTCTTCGCGAAATGCGCGCGCGCCGCTGGCCAATGTCATTCCGCCCGCACCGGGCGCCGTGAGCCCGGAGGTTTCGCGATCGCGCGTGCAAATGACCGATCCACGGGTCGTGCCGCCGCCGGTATCGGCGCCCGAGCGCAGTAATTCGCGCGCCGCAAAGCTCAACCTGCCAGCTCCCGCCGTGGTTGCGCCGCCGCCCTCGACTGCGGTTTCCGATACACGGCGCAGCGCGGGTGGCGCAGCGAACCCTGCGACCACAGTAGTTCCCCCGCCACAGCAAGCGACCGGCGGATCGCTGATCAGCAACTGGATCGGCCGGCTTTTCGGCCCAAGCGAAGTCGTTCCTCCGCCACCGTCAGTGAACTCGGCAGCGAATCCAAAGAGCTCAAGCGGCGGATCATCCCCTACGCTTGCGACCAACGTTGTTCCCCCTCCGCCGACTGTCAGTGGCAGCGCCACTGGAGCAAGCGCGCGCGGCAATCGCAATGGCCTGGGTACAGCGCCAAGCAACGTCGTTGCGCCTCCACCTTCGGTAGGAACGAATGGTGGCACCGGAACGGCCGCGCGGGGTTCGGCGCCGTATCTCGGCAATCCCAGCGTGGTTCCGCCTCCGCCGTCTTTGCCAGGAGCCGGTGGCGGCAACGGCCGCACCGGAGGAGGTGCGGGAACACCCGGCGGTGTGTTGACTGCGAACAACATCATCCCACCACCGCCTGCGGTTGGAGGAGGCGCGAATCCCTCCGGCCCAGGCTCTGGCCGCAAAGGCGGCGGACTCGGTTCAGCGCTCGATCGTGAATCCGTCAGCGCACCTCCTTCCGGAGGAGGCAGCGGAAATAATTCCGGCGCGGTGATCTCCAGTGATCCCGGCTCCAAAGTTGCATTGCCTAATGATGGTGGGCGCGGATCGTTAGCGCTTTCGCCCACCGGCGGAGACAAGCCGGGATTGGGCGGCTCCGGCGGAGGCACCAGCATCGGGAATGGCAACGGCCCGGGCAGCGGCCTCGCCGACCCGACCAAGGACCCAGCGAAAGAAAAGCCCGGCCCAAGCTCGGGTGCCGCAAGCACCGGCCCGGGCAAGGGCGCGAATGCCGATGCGCATGGCGGCATCTCCCCTACCAACGGACCCGGAGGCGCGGGGAATTCTCCCGCCGCCAATCCCCCGGTGCGCGGCGTGGACGTGAGCGGCGGAAGCAGCATCGTCACGTTGCCCAGCTTTGGGGATGATCCTGCCGCGAATGATCACTCCGCGAACGACCCTGCAGCGGCTGCGAAATCCGCAGCCAGGAAACCAAGAGAAGGCCTCAACGTGACCGTCGTCGCCACAGCCAGTTCCGGAGGAGCTTTCGAGCCCTACAAGAATCTTCTGCACGGCGAAAAATATACAACCTATATCGAGACATCCCTGGGCACAGCAGTCATGGAGTTCTCCGACGAATCGGCCACAAGCCATCCCTTCGGGGGCACAATCACCGCGCCCGCGCCGATTGAAACTGCCCTTGCCGATGGCCTCCCGCACGCCCGCATGGTAATTTCCTGCACCGTGGATGTGTCCGGCAAACTGAAGAATGTGCGCGTGCTGGAAGCCGGTCCCGCCGGGATGACCGCTAAAGTCGTAGCCTCGCTCCGCACCTGGAAGTTCGAGCCCGCCACCCGCAACAAGCAGCCGGTAGAAGTCACCGCGATCCTGGGATTCGGCATCGACACCAACGACCGCTTCTAGCGCCACCCGCTTGTCATCCTGAGTGGAGCGAAGGATCCCTGCCCTTTGCCTGGGCAGCGGCTCCTGCCTCGCATTCCACAAGGAGCCAGTCGAACGTATAACTTCTACTTCGAACTCCGCTTCGCACTCTTCTTCGAAGGCGGGACCACGCCCTTCTCCGGCGCTTCCCTCTCAATCTTGTCCGACAATTTATGCAGCGGCTTGTCGCCGGCAGATGATCTCTGCCGCCCAGCGGCCGTAACCGTCAATCCCTGCGCGGTATAAATGGCCTCGTTGTAGACGGTCCCGGAATTTGCCTGCGCCACGGCAAACACGCCATGGGGAATTCCGTTCGTAAACGCAGTGGCGATGTAATCCCCGACCATCAATCCATTCTGCGAATTCGGCAGCCAGCTCAACTGCATAGCGGCAGCAGTAAGCGTGGAGGGATCATTCCACGTCGATCCGCCATTCGCTGAGGAAATAAATCCCACATAGAGCAGGCAGCTCGATTCGGTGCAACTCGCGTCCGAATAGTAGTAGTAGTGAATCGCCACGTGAGCGGTTGCGCCCGAAGTTGCAGGATCGATCCCGATGCCGGGAATGAAATGATCGATGCTGCTGGAAACGTCGTCGATGGGCACTCGCGTCACCGCGCCCCAGTTAATGCCGTCGCTCGAAGTGCTGTAAACCAGATCGTTGGTTCCACAGCCGGAGCGGAAGCGGCAATCTTCCCAAACCGTCCAGACCGTGCCCGCGCCGTCAATCGCCGCTGAGGGCAAAGGCCCGCTGCGAATTCCGCCCGCATCCGTGTGGTACTGAATGCTAGAAATCGTGACGGGAGCGGCCCAACTGGCTCCGCCGTTCGTAGAGCTGAATGCGGAGATCGCGCCCACGGAAGCGCCGAAAGTTTCAATAGGCACGATCACGGTGCCATTGGGCTGCACCAGCGGCTGCCCGCCGATTCCCTCCGACTGGTTCGATGTCGGCAGGGCCGGTCCCCAGGTCACGCCGCCATCGCTCGAAGTGCTCATCAGAATCTCGTCGCCGTTCGAGGGATTATCCCATTCCTGATAGCAGTTGCCGTAATACGGACTGTTGGCCCAGCTATCGCACGCCAGCCAATTCTTGTCGGCATTTAGCGCCGAGCTATCGACGCTGACTGGATTCTGCCAGGTGAATCCGCCGTCCAGAGAGCGGCTGACCGTCACCGCCGGCGCCCCCGTGCCAATAGGCAGCGACGAAATCATCCACACAGCGTGCTTAGCATCGTAGGCAACGTTGGGATCGCTGGCCGCGCTGTAGGGGCCGGTGCCTTGGCCGGTGGTGAGCCCCGGCAGAAAGCCTTGCATCCAGGTATTTCCGCCGTCGGTGGACGTGGCCCAGCCGATGTCGGTCGAACCACCGGGCGCGATACGGCCGGTTTGAAACGCGGCGACCAGAGTCGTGCCGTTGGATAGGAGGTGCGGTTCGACCTCAGTAGCATGCTGTCCGGGACCGACGGTGAAAGGATCGGAACTGATCTGCGTCAGATTCGCGCCCACAGGATTGGACGATCCGCCGGATCCCCCCGAGCCGCCTGACCCGCCGGAAGAAAACGATGCAGAGCCGGAACCGCCGCAAGCGACCAGCGCGACGCTGAGCATGACGAGCGCGATCACGGCCAATGCTCCGTGATCCAGGCATGAGACATACTTGCGGATCATCCTGTTCATCCTACCCTTCAACACTGAACGGTGCCATTAGTTTCAATGCCAGGCCGTTCCCGAAAATAGCGCCGGCATCCCGCCCCTGAGCGAAGCCGAAGGGTCCCTCCGGCCGTCGCGAGGACATCCTGGCCTCGCCGCCGTGGGACAAACAAAAAAGCCGCCGAGAATCCCGGCGGCTTTCAGTCTCATTTACACCAACCTACTTCTTCGCAGCTCGCTTCGAAGGAGGATAGTAGCCCTTTTCCGGATGATCCTTTTCGATCTTGTCCGAAATGTTATGCAGCGGCTTGTCGCCGGCCGACGACAACACTGCGCCCTCGGTCGGCACCGCCAATCCCTGCGCGGTATACGTAGCTTCGTTGAACGTCGACCCGGACTTGGCCGTGGCGATTTCGAATACTCCATGCGGCACGCCGCTGTTGAAGACGGTCGCAATGTAGTCGCCCACCATCAATCCGTTCTGCGAGTTGGGCAGCCAGGCCAACTGCATGGCGCCCTTGGTGAGCGTGATGGCGGCGTTCCAGGTGGAACCGCCATTGGGCGAAGAAATGTAGCCCACGAAGAGCTGGCAGGTCGATTTTGTGCAGCTGGTGTTCGAGTAGTAGTAGTAAGTGATGGCCACGTGCGCACCGGTTCCCGAGGTCGTCGGATCAATCCCAATGCCAGGGATGAAGTGGTCCTTGGTGCTGGTGACGGGATCGATGGGAACGCGCGTGACCGCGCCCCAGGTGGTTCCGTTCGACGAGGTGCTGTAGACCAGATCGTTGGCGGCGCACTTGGTACGGAAGCGGCAATCCTGCCAAACCACCCACACCGTGCCTGCGCCATCAATGGCGGCGGAAGGCAGCGGGCTGCTGCGAATGCCGCCGGCATCGGTGTGGCTCTGAATGTTGGCGATGGTGACGGACGAAGTCCAACTCGCGCCGCCATTGGTGGAAGTAAACGCCGACATCGAGTTACCTTCATAGGGCACGATCACGGTGCCGTTGGACTGCACCAGCGGCTGCCCGCCCAGACCGTTGCCTTTGGTCCCAACCGCCGCTCCCCAAGTCAGACCGCCATCGCTCGAAACCGACATGTAAATCTCTCCGCTATTCGGATCGTCCCATTCCACATAGCAGTTGCCGTAGTACAAACTGGTGGAGGAACTGTCGCAAACAATCCAGTTCTTGTCCGAACTCGACGACGTCGGATCGACGCTGACCGGATCGTTCCACGTAAAGCCCCCATCGGTCGAGGTACTGACAGTCACCGCCGGAGTCTGCTTGCTGGCGATGGGCAGAGTCGCGATCATCCACGTAGTGTGCTTGGCGTCATAAGCCACGGCCGGATCGCTGGCCGCGGTGTAAACTCCGCCACCGCCGCCGGTAGTCAGGCCGGGCAGGAAGCCGTGCGACCAACTGGTGCCGCCATCGGTCGAAGTCGCCCAGCCAATATCGGTGGCGCCGCCGGGAGAGATGCGGCCCGTCTGAAACGCCGCCACAATGGTGTCTCCATTGGCGAGCATGTGAGGCTCAACCTCGGTCGCGTGCTGGCCGGGAGGGACGGTGTACGGATCGGCACTCATCTTAGTCAAGCTGATGGAAGGCGTCTGGGCAAAAAGGCTCGCGGGCGCCAGGCACAGCGCCAACGCCGCCGTCATAGTTCCCACGGAACGAAACGGAAAGGGCTTCAAGTGAATCTCCTGGGTCGAATGATTTTCGAATCGTAAAGCAGGATGGCAGGGGGAATCGCTCAAACACGCACCACCGGCGGCACAACTATCGCCGACAGTACTAGCGGCAACCATATCCCGCAAAGCAACCCGCTGTCAATGTGAAACGGTTTGCAACCGGGGCACGCAGTGTGGATGGTCAATGACTCCGCGCATCCGGCACAAACACAATCGCCGTCTGGTCCGCATAAACGGATCGCCAGTCTTTGGTCTGAGCGAGAAGACTGGCCAGCGCAGAATTGCGTGGCAGCACAAGCCACGCGGCGGTGTGCTGGCGCAAAAATTCGTCCCATCCCCGCTCCCCGCGAATGGCGTGCAGATAAGACTTCAGAAACTCCGAACCATACAGATCATGACGGTCGTCCACCACGACCTGAACGCCGGGGTAGAGACTGTAGATTACATATCCGCCCCAATCGTCGGGGCAGAAAACCGGTCCTTGCGCATGACGATCGCGCAGATAGTTGACCGCGTCGACGGGCATGCGTTTGGGATCGAAGTGGGCATCCATCACTTGACTCACGCCCAATCGTCCCCCATTCATCGCGATCCCGGCTGTGATGACAACCACAAAAACCGGCCACAGGTGGCCGCGCAGGCTGGACTCAACCTGCGTCATTCTGCGAACAAAATCGCTCGCGAACCCGATTTCAGGGATGAGCGGCCCAACGATCATTGCCAGCAGAATGGAGGACACCGGAATATTTCGCGAAGCGTACAGCGCCGTGGCAACGGCGAACAACACGAGCAAGCTGTGGCTGAAGCGCAGTTGCCTGCCACGCATAAAGATGAGCACGATCGAGAGCCCAATCAGCAGAAGCACCAGAAAACATTTCTCCGCTGCGTCGTGAAAGTTCGGAGACTGAAACTCGTCAATGTGCTCCATCAGAAAACGATCCGAAAGATAGGAGTAAATGTGGGCATGCAGGTGCCTGCCGTAGGGATTGATCAGGCTGGCGGCCACCGAAGCCGCGCCGACGGCAAGCAAGTCGCGCACGCGCTTCCAGGCTGCGGCTTTTTCGGTCTGGACACTCCTTGATCGCAGCCAGGTCCAGAACGCACTCAGCCAGAAAATCCCGAGCAAGGCAAATCCCAGCACGAATCCGCCGTGCACGTTCACCCACACGATCATTAAGACGGGCAGAATCCACAGGCGCCGTTGACCCGTCGACTGCCGCTCCGTGGAGTCGAGAATCAAAAACCACGCCAGTCCAAACAGCCAGCTCAACACATGCGGCCGCGCCAGGAAGTGAATGGTTGAGGCCGTGCTCGCCAGCAGCATCAGAACGACGGCGAAAAACAGATTCGTGCCCCGCGCCAGCAGTTCGCGAAACAGCCACGCGAAAACCGCGGCGATCGCGGTTGCAGTAAACCAGATCACGCCGTTCAGTCCGGCCGCTGCGTCCAACTTTCCCACGACCAGGTCGTAAAGCCACTCCCAGGCGAACCACGGTTTACCGGACATGGTGGTCGAGAAAGGATCGCCGCGCGGAACTGTGTGCGTGGCCAGAATCTGTTGTCCGGTGCGAATGTGCCAGCCGATGCCCGCATCACCCAACATGCGAACCGACAGTGGCGTGAACACCACAGCGCTGAACAGGCCGATGAAAATCAAATCCGCGGCGGAGGGCATCAGCCAGCGAATCCATGCGGGACCGCCTTCGGAAGTTCTGGAGCCCAATTCCATCGCGTGCATCTTATAAAGGTGGAGCACGAATGAGCAAGAACAACGGCTAAAGCATCAAAACGACAACGGCTCAAGCATCAAAACGACAACGGCTCAAGCATCAAAAAGGACAACGCCAGAAATATCAACTTTGTCATTAGAAATCTCAACTTTGTCATTCCGAACCGTGCCGAAGGCGCGGTGAGGAACCTGCTTTCAGGGGCAGCGTCATGACTATTGAATCAAACCCGCGCATTGTGATCGTGGGCGCGGGATTCGGCGGCTTGAATGCCGCTGAGTCCCTGGCGCGTTCCGACGCGAAGATCACGGTGATTGACCGCAAGAACTTTCACACCTTCCAGCCTTTGCTCTATCAGGTGGCCACGGCGGGGCTTTCTCCGGGAGAAATTGCCGCGCCTATTCGCTCCATCCTGCGCGCTCACAAAAACGTGGAAGTCCTGATGAGCGAGGTCACGGGATTCGATGTGGAACGCCGTCGCGTGCTCACCGCCGACGCCGAAATTCCCTACGACTACTTGATCGTCGCCGCGGGCGCGGGGCATTCCTACTTTGGGCATGACGATTGGGAAGAACTCGCGCCTGGGCTGAAGACAATCGAGGACGCGCTCGAAATCCGCCGCCGCGTGCTGCTGGCGTTTGAACTGGCCGAGCGTCAGGCAGCCACCGGCGAGGAACCGATGCCCCTCAACTTTGTGGTGGTTGGCGGAGGACCGACCGGGGTTGAGCTGGCAGGCACGCTGGCCGAAATCTGCCATCATGCGATGACGCACGAATTCCGCTCGATCGATCCCGCGCAAACGCACATTCATTTGATCGAGGGCGGCCCGCGCGTGCTGGCGGCATATCCGGAAGATTTGTCGCGCAGCGCCGAAGAGCAGTTGCATCGGCTCGGCGTCGAAGTTCGCACTTCGACCATGGTCACGCAGATAGAACCCGGCGCCGTGGATCTGGGCAGCACGCGTCTGCCTGCAACCGTGATTCTGTGGGCGGCGGGAGTGGCAGCTTCGCCGCTGGGCAAGAAGTTGGGAGTTCCCGTCGATCGCGCGGGACGCGTGATCGTGCACCCGGATCTGAGTCTGCCGGGACATCCCGAGATTTTCGTGATCGGCGATCTGGCCGCAGCGAAAGATTCTGCGGGCAAGCCCCTTCCGGGCGTCGCTCCCGTCGCCATCCAGCAAGGCCGCTTTGTGGCCAAAGTAATTCAACAAGAGGTGCGGAACACTGAAGGCGAAAATTCCTCGTCCCGCCCGGCCTTTCACTACTGGGACAAAGGCTCGCTGGCAACCATTGGCCGATCCGCTGCAGTCGGTGAGTTCGGCAAGATCCACATCTCCGGATTCCTGGCCTGGCTTTCCTGGCTGTTCGTACACATCTTTTTCCTGATCGGCTTTCGCAATCGCATTCTCGTGTTCATTCAGTGGGCGTGGTCTTACTTCACTTACGAACGCGGAGCCCGGTTGATCACGGGAAACGCCCACTTGCCCGGCTGGACCACCACCCCCTCATCCTCCGCCGAATCTGAAACTCTCCTGAAGCACTAAGTTGACGCGACTTACGCAGGCTGCCAAACCCGCATTTTGCTGGAGCCGGACAACACGCTGGATCGGGGCAAAACCATTTCACCACGGAGGGCACTGACGAACACAGAGGCCAGCTCATGACATGCGTTAAAGAGCCGGGGCCGTCGCTGGGGACTGGGTTGTGGCCGCCAGCGGTTCGACCTGCAGCGTGAGACCATCTACGCGCTGCACCACTACCATTTGCCCAATGGGCAGGGACGACGAAGCAATCGCGTCCCACAATTCTCCGTGCACGAAAACCTTGCCCTGGGGCGAGAGCGCGGTTTGGGCTATGCCCGTTTGTCCGAGCAGTCCCTGGGCTCCGGTGACAACTTTATTGCGGCGGGCGCGCATCGCGATGGTCATCAGGAACGCGGTAATGACGCCGAAGGGGATGGAGACGGCCAGCGCGGTCACCAGGTGAACCCGCATTTCTGGAATCGGAGCATCCACCAACAGCAGGGCGCCCAATGTGAGCAGCGCGATTCCACCGACGGTGAGCACGCCGTGCGTGGCAAACTTGGCTTCGGCGGCGAAGAGTGCAAATGCTCCCAGGATCAGAATCAGCGCGGCGAAGCGTGTCGGCAGCAGATTCAAGGCGAACGCAGCCACCAGAATGAATACGACTCCTACCGTTCCTGGAATCACCGCGCCGGGATGATTGAATTCGACATAGAGCGCCAGCGCGCCGATCGCCAGCAGAAGAAACGAAACGTCGGGGGCCATGAGCGCGTCGAGGATGTGTTCTTTCAACGTCATGTCAAACGCGACTACGGGCTGATTTGTCAGGTCGAGCGACGCGGTTTCGCCGTTGAAGCGCTTGAAGGTTTTTCCTTTCATCTGACGGAACAAATCTTCGGGCGAAGAGGCTACGTACTCGATGAGGTGCTGGGCTAGCGCTTCCTGCTCGGTGAATGACTTCGACTCGCGCACGGCGCTTTCGGCGGCTTCGACGTTGCGTCCGCGCTTGGAGGTGAACGAGCGGATCAGCGCCGCGGCGTCGTTTTCAATCTTGCGATTCATTTCGTCGTCAGGCTTGACCTGCACTGGCCCGATGAACGTGACCGGATGCGCGGCTCCGGCGGCAGTGCCCGGAGTCATGGCCGCTACGTCGGCGGACTCGAGAATAAAAATTCCTGCCGAGCCGGCATGGCCGCCTGTGGGAGTGACGTAGACGATGACCGGAACCGGAGAGCTGGTGATCTTCTCGATGATCTCGCGGGTCGAGCTGACCAGGCCGCCGGGTGTATTCATCTCGATCAATACGGCTTGATCGTGGCTGCGGGCGGCTTCGGCGATGGCGCGGGCGATGTATTCCTGGCTGATGGGCTGAATGGTGTCATTGACCGTGACTTTCAGGACTTGAGCTTGGGCTGAGGCGCTGAAGAGCGTGGCCAGCGTGAAGAGAATCAGGGCCGCGGGTAAAGCATTGGTAAATAAGGAGTTGGCGATGGTGTACTGGGTTGGTCGAGCCTTGTCACGAAATGGCCTGCTGGGGAACACGGCTGATATCTATTTTAACAGTTTGCGCGGGTTTGGATGCGTCGTGGGCTCGGGAGAATGTGTATGCGGGAGAATGGGTTAGCGGCGGGCGCGAATTTAGTGCTTGACAGCGCTTGGTGCCGACCCCTTTTCACCACGGAGGACACGGAGGGACACCGAGGAAACCGGGGAACGAGGGCGGGGCAATTCTGCTTCGGTGGAGGCCCACCCTCCCGCAGCATGCGCGCGAAGGGTGGGGCAACCTCGCCTGCGTAAGCTCCGCGTCGAGACACGAGATCTCACTTCAGATTGAACAGCACATTTACGTGGGCGCTGACGGTTACGTTCTGCGGGGTGAATTCTTCTGTGGGGGCGGGGGTGGCGGCTTTATTGTCGGGAGCCATCAGGCGGTGTACGCGCGGCGTGGGCCGGGACGCTTCGAAGGTGTCGACCGAGGCGTAGGAAAGTTCGCCTAACGTGCGGCCGCTGGCGCGGGCGATTACTTCGGCAGAGTTGCGGGCGCGGCGGTAGGCGTCTTCTACCGCGCGGTTCTTGGCTTCGTCGATGTTTTGGAGGATGTAGGTGAGGGTCTGGCTCTCGCTGACGTTGGCGTCGGCGAGTTGCTCGGTGATGGGACCGATCTTGGAGAAATCCTTCAGCTTGAGCGTGACGTCGGTGGTCACGCGATAGCCCACGACATGCTGCTTCGGCTTGTATTCATACATGGGCTGCACGGAGAAGAATCCCATGGTGGCGGCCTTGGGATCGACTCCGTTGTCGCGCAGCACCTGGCGCACTTTCTCCACGTCTTTCGCAGCGTGATCGTAAGCGGCCTGCGATTTGTCCTCCTGCACGGAAACGTTGAACTGGAGTTGCGCGGTGTCGGGCGCAGCCTCAAAGGTGCCGTCGGCTGCAACGTAGACGGTATTGGCCTGGGCGGTGACCGCAGGATGATCCTGAGCAAAGATTGATCCCACTGGGAGAAGGAGAGAGAGAAGAGCAAGCAACGGACGAGCAAGGGCATGGGCTTTCACGATAGGCCTCCGTCGTTAGTATTCGTATTCTAGGCGTAATTCCGAGATGGATACCTTCTTTTGAAGGAACGACGCGCCAGGCGGATTTTGCAAACTTCAGCGAGTTGGGCCCGTAAAGCGTTTGCGGGGAGATCCTTCGCTCCGCCTGAAAAACGGCTACTCTCCGGATGACTCCAAGTGGGGCTTTTTCAAATTTTCAGGAAGCAGACTGGCTAGGCTTGCGCCTTGTTGGCTCGCCCTGGTGACGGCGGAGTAGGAGGCAAGGGAGAGATCTGAGCGGCAATGTCGTTGCGCACGTCTTCCCACTGGCGCTCCGGCATCTCGAGGAAGACCTTGACCACCTCAGGATCGAACTGCCGACCCGACCAGCGCTCGATCTCTTCGCGCGCGGCCTGATAGCTCTGCTTGGGCCGGTAGGGACGATCCGACATCATGGCGTCCAGCGTGTCGGCGATGGAAAAGATGCGGGCGCCCAGAGGAATCTCCTTGCCCTTCAATCCACGGGGATAGCCAGTGCCGTCGAAGCGCTCCTGGTGGGAATAGACGATCTCGCAGGCGTTGGCCAGGAACGGAATCTTGCGGACAATCTGGTAGCCCTTGTAGCAGTGCTCGCGCATGATGACCACTTCGTCGGGCGTGAGTTTGCCGGGCTTGCGCAGAATGGCATCGGGAATCGCCATCTTGCCGATGTCGTGGAGGTAGGCTCCGCGCGCAATCATGTCAATCTCTTCCTGGGGCAGTTTCATCTGCCTGGCGATGGCCATGGTATATGCGGTCACTCGACGGGAGTGGCCTTCGGTCTCGGTATCTTTCAGGTCGAGGGCGTCGCCCAAAGCTTCCAGGGTGATGTCGTAGGAACGCTCCAACTCGCGAACGGTTTCCTGCAGTTGATCGGTGCGGGCTTTGACCAGGGATTCCAGATTCGTCTGATAGGTGCGGTTTTCCACTTTGAGGCGGCGGTTCTCCAGGGCACGGCCTACGGTGTTGAGCAACTGATCCCGCTCGAAAGGCTTGAGCAGATAGTCATAGGCGCCATTGCGGATGGCCGCCAGCGCGACGGAAATATCGTGGACCGCGGTGACCATCACCACCGGCATGTCGGGAAATCTTTCTTTGGTTCGCTCCAGCAGTCCGATGCCGTCGAGGTCGGCCATCATCAGGTCGGAAAGCATCAGCTCGAAAACTTCTCCGGAGGTGAGGATGGCAAGGGCTTCCATGCCGGAGCAGGCCTGCTTGCAGTCATAACCGGCCGCTCTCAACATCGAGGCGACGATGTCGCGAATGGGCTCTTCATCGTCGACGACAAGAATCCGATCTGCCATAGTAAAAGTCTATCGGCGATTGTACTGTTTCCGTCAGATTCCGAAAGTAATCATTCAGGTCCGGAAACCGAATGGAGAAAGGGTCCGGCCATGATATTCAGAGAGAAGGCATACGTCTGTCTAACGTGCCATGAGCGCTTTCTTCTGGTCTATCGGAAACTCGGCCGCAGAACTGGGAATTCTCCGTCCCTCGGCGGGGGAGTGGACGCTGCTGATCGTGCTCGGGGTCTATGTGCTGCAGTTGAGCGCGCATCGGGACCGCTATTTCCGGCTGTGGGCTCTGGGTTGGACCGCATTGCTGGTCTCACGCCTGGCGGAGCATGCCTTCTGGGCGGTGATTCCGGCTCCCTTCAATCTGGTGGTGGTGCAGGCAGCGTTTGTGCTCAGCGCCGGCCTCCTGGCGGCCGCGGTACTGCAATATGCGCAGTGGCGCGACCTGATGGTGCCGGTGATGATCGTTACATCGGTCTTAGTAGGTTTCGCGGGCGCGCGAGTGCTGCTGTGGCCCGATTCCCTGCCGTTGCGCATGGCTTTGGAAATCGGCTTCCGGCTGGTTCTGCTGACCGCCGCACTGGCCCTGTGGCGAGCCCGGCGCGGGCGCTGGGACACGGCTTCGTGGCTGGTTGCGGCATGCCTTCCGTTGTCGCATCTTGCCTGGGCTCCATTCACCGACCGCGTGCCGGAGGGAGCATATCTAGCCGCCGAAATTGCGCTGGCCACCGGCATGCAACTGGTGGTGCTGAACGAGTCGCGCCTGCGAACCGCCAGGCTGCAGGCGATGCAGGCGATTGCCGCCAGCATCGCAAACTCCGAGCAGACCGAGTCCTTGGTGCACTGTGCGCTCGACGAACTTCGCCGTGCCCTGCGAGTGCGCGCGGCCTGGTTTCGCGCGCTGGAAGGCCGGCAACTGGTCGCAACCCAAGGGATGGGCGTGTCGCCGGAGTTCCTGCGCGAGACGCGCTCGGTGGGGATCCCGAAGAACCTTGCGCGGATGTGGGAAGATTCGCAGCCTGAAGTTCTGGCGCGCAGAGAATGCCCGGAAGCCGGGGCACGACTGAAAGCGGAAAGAATCTCTCAAGTCGTGGTAGTTCCCATAATTGGCCATAAAGAGCCGCTGGGAATATTGGAGCTAGGAACCTGGAGCAGCCGGCGTTGGACCTCCAGTGAACTGGGATTTCTTTCGGACTGCGCGCTGCAAGTCGCAGTGACGCTGGAAAACATCCGCTTGCGGGAGCAGGTGCTGCGCTCGCAGCGGCAGTGGATGAACACGTTCGATTCCGTCCACGACATCATTTTGGCGCACGACTCGGATTTTCATGTTCTGAAGGCCAATCAGGTTCTGCTGGAACACGTGGGGCGCTCTGCGGAAGACGTGCTGGGCAAGACGTGCGAAGCCGTGTTGCCCAAGGATGTGGGCACATGGAGCGAATGCCCGTACTGCCACTCGAGTGGAAACCGGGAGTTTACCGAAGGCCCGGATCCCTGCTTTGGCGGATTTTCCGTCGTCTCCACTTCTTCCTATAGCGATCAGAGCAGCCAGCAAAAAGGGACCATCCACGTGGTCCGCGACATCACCGACCGGCGCTCGGCGGAGGAGAAATACCGCCTGTTGTTCGAGCAGGTGCAGGAAGGCGTCTACATCACCGACGGGGGCGGCCGCCTGATTGATTGCAATGACGCTTTCCTGCGCATGCTCGGGTACGAACAGCGCGAGGAATTGCTGGTCCTGAACCTGGAGACGGAGATTTGTGTAGATGCCCGGCAGCGCGAAGGGTTGCACCGCTTAATGGAGTCGCATAATCATGTGCGCAACTTCGATGTCACGCTGCGGCGCAAGGATGGCACGTTGCTTTTGGCAGTGGCGAGCAGCTTTGCGGCACGCGGTTCGGCCGGCGAGATCGATCGCTGCCACGGTTTTGTTCTGGATATGACGGAAAAGCGGCGCGCGCAGGACGAAATGCAGCGCCGCAACCGCGAACTGAACGCGCTCAACGCCATGGCGGTGGTGGCGGCGCAATCGTTCGATCTGGATGAAATTCTGAACCTGACGCTGCGCCAGGTGGTCACACTGTTTGGAGCGGAGAGCGGAAGCGTGTATCTCTCCGATGCGGATGGTCCGGTTTATCGGCGGCGGGCGTTCTGGGGTCCGCGCAGCCGGGACAAAATGCGGGCTGCGGAAATTTCTTTTGCCAACGGCTTTGGCGATCTGGTGATGCGCTCGCGCACCGAAGTGGTGACGGCGGAGTATCTGCCGCACCTGCCTGCCGACGCTCGGGAGTTTCTGCGGCCGGAGGCGGACCACTCCGGGATGTGGGTTTTGTTCTGGGGCAAGGACGCGCCGGTCGGGATCATGGGCCTGTGCAGTCATGCGGGATACGAATATTCCAGCAACGACGAGAATCTGCTGGTCGCCATCAGCCGGCAACTGGCGACGACCATCGAAAAGGTCCGCCTGTACGAGGAAACCTGCCGCGCCTACGAAGATCTGCGACGGACGCAGGAACAACTGCTGCAAAGCGAGAAGATGTCGGCGGTGGGGCAGTTGATTGCGGGCGTGGCGCATGAACTCAACAACCCGCTCACGGCTATTCTCGGCTACGCGCAACTGCTGGAATCGGAGGGCCTGAATGAGCGCGCGGCCGATTACGTCGCCAAGCTGTTCAAGCAGGCGCAGCGCACGCATCGCGTGGTGCAGAATCTTTTGTCGTTCGCGCGGCAGCGCAAGCCATCGCGCGACGAGGTCGACGTTCGCCGGGTGCTGGAAGAAACACTGGCGCTGCGCGACTACGATTTGAAGATCAACAATATCCGCATCGAGCGCGACTTCCCTGCCGAGCCCGCGATGGTCATGGCCGACCCCCATCAGATCGAGCAGGTGTTTCTGAACATCATCAACAACGCCATCGACGCCATTCTGGAGACTGGCCGCGCCGGAAAACTGCGTTTCGCGATCGTATGCCGCAACGGGCAGGTGTGCACGCAGTTCATCGACGATGGACCGGGACTCAAGGATCCTAAGCGGATTTTCGATCCTTTCTACACCACCAAGAGCGTGGGCAAGGGCACGGGACTGGGCTTGAGTATCTGCTACGGCATTGTCAAGGAACATGGCGGCGACATTACCGCCAGCAACAATCTTGATGGTGTTGGGGCAATGATCGAAGTGCGGTTGCCGGCTGTGGCTGCGGCTGCGGTGCAACCGGCCCCGGCGGTGCAGGCTCCGCGGCAGCACGAAGGAGCGCTCAGCGGACGCGTGCTGCTGGTGGAGGAAGAAGAAGCCGTGCTGGAATTCGAGCGCGACGTGCTGAGCGGCGCCGGAGCCATGGTGATCACCGCAAAATCGGGCGATGACGCCAGAACGCGGCTGCTCTCCGAACCCTTCGACGCCATCATCATGAACGGCAAGATGACGAAGCAATGGAGCGCGCGCGAAGCCTATCCCTGGCTGAAAGAAAACTGCGCGGACCTGCAGCGCCACGTTCTGTTCACATTCTCGAACGGTGTCGATCCCACCGACGGCCGAGCTTACCTGCAGGAAAACAACGTTCCCTACCTGGTGAAACCCTTCGAGGTCGCCGACCTGATCTCACACGCGCGCAAGCTGATGCAGAAGGCGATGGCGGCGGGAGCGTAGCCCGTAAGTACTGATCCCGCACCCGCAAAGATCATGCGGCTTGGCGAAATCTCTTCACCGCAAATATGGTCACGACAACGAATAGCAATAAAACGGCAATCTGCGCCACGGCAAACGGTGGTTCTTTTTGGGTGGGAGCAAGGACCTTTAGCGCCGAGACTTTTTCGAAGGACTGCACGACCAGCACGAAGACATTGAAGTACAACGCCATGCATGCGGCGATCACGTAGGTCTTCCTCCAGGCAAGGTGCAGGACGTAGCGCGTCACAATCGCAACCGCCAGCACTACCAATGAGATGATTCCCAGCTTGATCCCCGGCGTCACCCCCTTAAACGGAAAAAGGAATCCGGTTAGGCTGGTCAATGCGGTCGTAACCAGAAACACAGCTGTCCAAAGATCGAGCCTTCGGTTGGTGAAGAATCCATACATCACAATGATCCCAGATGCAATTCCGACGAGACTGATCACGACGTGAATCAACGTAAAAGTTTCTAAGCTCATTCCCAGAACCATAGTGTCCCTCCTTCAGGTTCACGGCATTTTACAGGAGATACTCTACTCCGATTTCTTTCGGTTCCCCGGATCGTCCGCAGGGTGGAAATAGCGCGGGCCGGTGGGACCTCCGATTCGGCCGCAAAAGGAAAGCTCTCACCGGGCGGTGACTGCACAACTCAGAGAAATTCGACAAGCGCATCCATGGTTTCGCGGGGGCGCTCTTCCATCACCCAATGGCCGCAATCTTTCAGTTCGATCACCTTCACGTCGGTGGCTACGCGCTTCATCTGCGGGCCAAGAATCGCGGCGCTGGCCTTTTCGCCCGAGATCGCTAAGACAGGCATGGTCAATTGAGTCTGAGCCATTTGCGCGAAGTCTTTTGCGGTCTCGGGCCAGGAAGCGAAGTATGCCCATCCTGCCCGCATTCGGCCCGGACGCGAATAAGCGGCGACATAGGAAGCGCGGTCCGCTTCTGGAAGCGAGTGCTTTCCATCGGCAGCCAGGTCGTTCCAGAAATACGCAAAATATATCTTCTCCCTGCCTTGGACCAAGGCTTCCGGGGTGGGGCCGTGAAACCGAAAATGCCAAAAGTTTGGGCTGTCGTAGGCTAACTCCCATCCCGGCACTCCGGGCAGAAAAGCGTCCATCACGATGAGTTTTTCGACCTCGCTTGGGAACTGGGCCGCATAGGCGTACGCCACCATCAAACCGATGTCATGGCCGACGACCCTCGCCTTACCGATGCCGAGGGACTTCGCGAGCCCATGAATGCGAATGGCTGCGGTTTTCATATCGAGACCGGCTTCATTCTTGGGAATGGCGGAATCGCCGATACCCGGAAGGTCGGGCGCAATCACGGTGAACTTATCCGTAAGCTTCGGGATCAACGGCCTCCACATCCGCGAGGTTTGCGTGTAGCCATGGAGAAGGATCACGGCGGGCCCGTGGCCGGCGGTGAGGTAGTGAATCTTGATGCCATCGACGTCGCCGAATCGGGATTCGATCGCAGCGGGGCCGGACTTGATTTGGCCGGACTTGATTTGGCCGGGCTTGGTTTGGCCGATTGCCGCAACGGCGGCCGCCAGGAGCAAGCCGAGGAACATTCCTGTTTGTAATCTCAGATTGACCCTCATTGATTTCCTCCTCACGCAACGATCTTTCCGTGCTGCCATCGGTTCCGGGCCCGCTTGAGTGATTCCAGACTATATAGTCCAGAATTAAGATCTGTCAATCTTTCCCGGTTGTAGACTGGAAGGGCGCAGATATGGCCCGCCCCAAGGAATTCGACCCCGAGCGCGCTTTAGCCAAAGCGATGAATCTTTTCTGGCGTATGGGTTATGAGAATACCTCCCTGGAAGCGCTGATGAAGGAAATGGGGATCGCCAAACAGAGCCTCTATGACACGTTTGGTGATAAGCGCGCCTTGTACCTGAAGGCTATGGCACATTACCGGGACCAAACCAATAGCCGGATGCAGAAGATGCTGAGCGAGATTCCATCCGTCAGAGACGGTTTCGCAAGCCTTCTATACGGCCTTGCCGCTGAAACGCGGGAACAACATGGACGAGGCTGCCTGTTGTTGAGCGCCAACCTGCAGCGTGATCCGAAGGACGCAGTCGTGAGGGATTTCTTGAGAGATAACCAGGCTAGAGTGGAAGCAATCTTCCTGCAGGCTCTCGCGAGAGCCCAAAAGCAGAAAGAACTGTCGCCTAAGCACGACGCTGCGGCTCTAGCACGCTTCTTTGTAGCCACTATTCAAGGCATGCGCGCAATGGCAGGGCTCAAGTCAGACAGGAAAGCGCTGGAACAGATCGCGGGAGTCGCGCTCGCCGTCTTCAACTCGTCGAATACCGGATAATCTGACGAAAGCGATCCAGAACACTAGAACGCGAGTAGCCACTTGCCGGGAACACTTGGCTCCATCACAATGGAACGGATTTTCTCTTGCTTGGCGGATGGATGCGCATGCCTGCCGGGGCCGTGTCCCTGCCGTCGCAGGAAATGGGAGTTTGAGAATGAAACCGATGATGAGGGCTTTCGCGCTGACTTGCGCTGGATTGACGTGCGCCGCGTTGAGCGGTGGTGGATTGCTGGCGGCGGCACAGGATGCCGCGCCTGCTCCGCTGGGAATTGTTTCGGACTGGGCGCAACGCCATGTCCTCTACCCGGCGTCGAACGATCCTGCTGTATTCAGCACCGTCTCGAGCGCGATGGCCAAGGATCCGCGATGGCTGCAGCAGTGGTATCTCCGGCATCGTGAGGCCTGGGGTCCCGGAGCCTGGGGTTCCGGGGCATGGGGTTCCGGGGCATGGAGTCCTGAGCCGTGGCGGCCTGCGCCTTGGTGGCCCTTATCTGGCAGCGCTTCGAAGCAGCATGAAAAAAGGGATTGGAGTGTGGCTCTGGCGACGGCGGGAACGGGAGCGCCGTTTGGGCCGACGTTCAACTTCAGCTTCGACATCGCGCCGGAAACCGGGTACGGCGTGATGAACATGCAGGATCAGGGTAGCGGATCTTTTCTTGCCGTGGCGGGGTCGCTTACGGTAACGGCTGGCAGCGATGCGGGAACCTACCCGCTTTATCCCGGCGGACCGGGCATAACGACCAGCCCGGACAACGCCTTTCAATACGACGACCTGGTGACACCGCTGTCGAGTCCGCCGCTGGACGTTGAAGGTCTGCTGTTTCGAAACGCGGCGACCTCGTTTGAGATTAATATTTGGGGAAATACTCCGGGCAATTACTCCTACTACAATTTCACTCCCGGCCCCGGCTATGGAACCACGCTAACCGAGAGCGGAACTTTCACTACGAGCACGGCTCCGGGCGGGGGTGTGACGTTTCCGGCGAAATTTGTGTTCAACGTGAACGCGGCGCCGAGTTGCGCCAACGACTACGTGGCGATTGGAATCCCGGCCGCGCCAGCCTCGGGCGGGCAGGCCAACATTGTGGGCGTGAACAATCTTTATGCCGGAGGCGCGGGCGCGTTGTGTCCTACGGGCCCGACAGTGATGTTCGCTTATGCCTCGGGCACGGGAGAAGTACCGGCTTCGGTGGCCCTGGCGCGCAACGGCAAGCAGGTTTTTTATATCGAGAATCTGCTGACCGGCAGCTCTTATTTTCATGCTCTCACCCTGGGCACAACTGGGACCAACGGAACCAGCGCTACGGCTGCGGTTGTGCCGGGAGCCTCGGGAGGAAACAACGCTGTGGATGAGAGGGTGCTGCTCTCGCCGAACGGCGGCACGACCAACCAGAGTTCGACCACTGCTGCGTGGGTGGTCTACGGAAACAACGACTCGACGGATTACGCCTACGTCACAACCTACAGCCCGTCCGGAACCGGCTCGGGCTACCTGTACAAGATCAGCGGGCTCAATGGGACGCCAACGATAACCTGGAGCGCCGCCATTAACGCGATCCCGTCGACGCCGACTTACGATTTGGTGACGAACAAAGTGTTCTTTACCGACAGCAACGGCCGCGTCGATTACCTGCTCGATAGCGGCAGTTCGCCGACCGTGACATATGGGCCGGTGGTGGCCAGTGGGGCTACGTCGCAGAATCCAGTGATTATCGACAACACGCATGCCATGGTCTATGCCACTTTCAACTCCAACGGAAGCAATGCTGTAGTGGTGCAGGAGCCGGAAAGCCTGGCGAGTTCGGTTTCGGCGGCGGTGGGCTCGGTGAGCACGCTCTACACCAGCCCGTATGAGCCGGACTTCAACAATGCCTGGTATACGGGAACGGGAACGCCGCTGCTTTACATTGCCGGCAATGGAACCGGCTCACTGCCCACACTCTACAGCGTGGGATTCAACGCGAGCGGGGTGATGAATTCCAGCGCGGGCTCGACCACGGCGGCCTTGGCGACCGGAACGGCAGATTCGGCGCCTGTGACTGAGTTTTACAACTCAACGCTGGGCGAAGATTTTCTTTTTGCCGCAGTCACGAATGATTGCGTCGCGACCACCTCAGGCGGAACTGCGGGCTGCATCATGAGCCTGAACATCACCAGCGGCTTCCCCACCGTCGGTGCGAGCACGGTTGCGCTGGCGGCGACCGGCGGAGCGACCGGCATTATTGTGGACAACAACAGCAGCGCGACCCAGGCTTCGAGCGTGTACTACGGCACCAAGACCGGAGGCACGCTGGTGAAGGCCACGCAGTCTGCGCTCAAGTAGAGAACGAGCGTGGTTACAGTCATCGCCGACTCCGCGCTCAGGAGAGCTTGCGGTTGGCTCTGCATATGAATTCTGTGGGATCGGATTTCCCGCACCGTAGTGCGTTGGTCTCAAATACGGTCTCGAAGCGGAAGGCGGGTCGAAGGTAGGGCTGTTTGACTCGCGGTTGCGGGATTTGATTTTTTGGGCTTACGTTATTCGATTCGTCCAATAGGGATCCTTCCTTGGACGGACGCTCACGTGCCATCCCCGTCGCTGGTGCGGATTCTACTACGATGGGCTGTGAATTCTTTTTTCTTTTATTTGTTGCCGATCTTGGTACCCCTTTTCCGGAGCGGCACCAGCCAACCTGCCCGGAAACACAGGTCTGATGCGAATCCGATGGTCGATGACTGCCGCTACCTTTAGCCTTGGACCATTTGAGTAAAATGTTCTCGAACCAATTTGGCCGCCGTAAAATATGCTGCCGTAAACTTCTCGTGCTGTTTCGCTCCGCGCGAGTAACCAGCGGAAGAAAGCGCCTCGATTCCCGAATGCTGTATATCCTTGATCTCTAATAGTGCCGCCTTCATGCAAACCTCGAACTGCGCGTAAATGCTTTCGGGAACAAAAGGGTAAACACTCTCCGCCGCATCAACAAGCACGTTGAATTTTTCCGTGAAATGGTTCAACCGTGAGGAGATTAGCTTCAGTTTCTCATTTTCATCTTGAGGGGTCCAGTCGAGGAACGGCCTGAGCCCATTGAAGCTCAACCTGAGCCTTCCGAGTGCTGCGAAGATGTCCTTTACGGCATTGAACTGGGTATCGAATTGAGTCTTCGAGATATAGCTACGATGACCAAGGTCTGCCTCTACACGCTTCCGCTTCTGCTCCAACGTGTCGCGATAGCTCTCGAATTCCTTATCAAGCTCGCTCTTGTAGCGCGTTAACCAACGATCGGCAAGAGTACCACTCAGCCCTTTCACTACCAGCCAGGCCATGGCACTACTGCCCATCAATGATGCGAGAAACGTCGTCACCGAAAACCCATACATGTCGGAGAGTATACGCCGAGCCCGTGATATCATCGGTCAATGGCTAAGTTGGATTCGGTTCCGCTGTACCCAGTAAATCTCTCAGCCGGAGGCGTCCCCCTCAACTTGTGCAAGAACAAGACGCCAGACGGCAAGTTCCAGATTGCCAGGATCCTCCGCCCAGGTGGTCCACGGGAGGGAGAATTCGAGATTTTGTGGGAGGGCGACAGCGAATCAGAAGCTGAGCAGTTTGCACGGATGGAAGCGGAACGATCACATCCAGGCCTTTTGACCAAACAATTCGCATAGAAGAATCGAGCAACCTGCCGCCCCTGAAACGCACAGCCTTCCACACCTGTCCTCAATGCCTGCTGCGTTAGACTAGCGGCAGACCCATGTCTCAATTCGTCCACCTGCACCTGCATACCGACTACTCGCTGCTCGATGGCGCCTGCGACGTCGAAAAGCTCTGCGAACACGTTCATAAGCTGGGCATGCCCGCCGTGGCCATGACCGATCATGGAAACATTTTTGGCGCGGTGCACTTCGCCAATGCGGCGCACAAGCACGGCGTTAAGCCGATTGTGGGGTGCGAACTCTACATCTGCAAGAAAGACGACCACAACATTGAGCGCACGCCTCCCGAGGGCGATACCTACAACCACCTGCTGGTGCTGGCGCAAAACGAAGTGGGCTACCGCAACCTGGTCAAGATCACATCGGAGGCCTCGCTGCACGGCTTCTATTACAAGCCGCGCGTGAGCAAGAGATTTCTGGCGGAGCACGCGCGCGGGCTGATCGGGCTCTCCGGGTGCCTGAAGGGCGAAGTGGCCGAGCGGCTGACGGAAAACAATTACGACGCCGCGCGCGCCGCTGCGGGGACTTTTACCGACATCTTTGGGCGGGAAAATTTCTTTCTCGAGATTCAGGATCAGGGGCTCGAGATGGAACACCGCATCCATTCCGGGTTGTTCCGCCTGGAGAAGGATCTTGGCCTGCCGCTGGTCGCGACCAACGACAGCCACTACCTGTGCGAAGACGACGCGCCGGCGCAGGACGTGATGCTCTGCATACAAACCGGCAAGTCGATTCACGATACCGCTCGGATGAAGTTTGAGGGCGATCAGTTTTTCGTCAAGAGCCACGACGAAATGTACCGGGTGTTCAAGGATTCGCCGGAGGTGGTGACCCGCACGCTCGATATTGCGGAGCGCTGCAGCCTGAAGATTGAAAAAGTCGCGAATCCGTTTCCGGAGTTTGAGGTTCCGGCGGGCTACTCGATTGACAGTTATTTTGTGCATGTGACGCGCGAAGGCTTTGCGCGGCGGCTGGAGGCGTTGCGTCCGCTGAGCGGGCAAGGAAAGCTGAAGCATCCGATCGGCGATTACGAGCAGCGGCTGGAGCGCGAGCTGGGAATTATTCAGCAGATGAAGTTTGCCGGATACTTCCTGATTGTGTGGGATTTCATCCGGTATGCGCGGGAGAAAAATATTCCTGTGGGCCCGGGGCGCGGATCGGCCGCAGGATCGCTGGTTTCCTATGCGCTCGGCATCACCGACATCGACCCACTGCAGCATGAATTGCTGTTTGAGCGCTTTCTGAATCCGGAGCGCGTATCGATGCCGGATATTGACATCGATTTCTGCATGAACCGGCGCGGCGAAGTGATCGACTACGTCACGCGGAAGTACGGGCGCGACAACGTGGCCCAGATCATCACCTTCGGCACCATGGCTGCGAAGGCCGCGATCAAAGACGTGGGACGGGCGATGGAGATTCCGTACGCCGACGTGGATCGCATCGCGAAAATGGTGCCGCAGACGCTGAACATCACGCTCGACAAAGCGCTGGAAGAGTCGCAGCAGTTACGCGAGGCCTACGAGAAGGACAAGCAGGTCAAAGAACTGCTCGATACCGCCAGGAAGCTGGAAGGGTTGGTCCGGAATTCGGGCGTGCATGCTGCGGGAGTGGTGATTTCGCCGCGTCCGCTGACCGATCTGGTCCCGCTGCACCGGACGAAAAACGACGAAATCGTAACCGCCTTCGACATGGTCGCCATCGAAAAGATGGGCCTGCTGAAGATGGATTTTCTCGGCCTGACCACGCTGACCATCCTGGATGACGCACTCAAGCTGATTGCGCAGACGCACGCTCACGACGCGGGCGCGCCGGTGCTGAGCACGGGCGAAGGATGGCCGACCCCGATTCCTGCGACTTTGGACGACGTCCCATTGCAGGACCAAACGACGTACGAGAAAGTCTTCCACACCGGGCTGACTTCCGGGGTGTTCCAGTTTGAATCGCACGGCATGCGCGACGTACTGCGCCGCTACCGTCCGAATTCGATTGAAGATTTGACGGCGCTGAACGCACTCTACCGTCCGGGGCCGATTCAGGGCGGGATGATCGACGATTTCGTCGACCGCAAACATGGGCGGAAGAAAGTCGAGTACGAACTGCCGGAACTGAAAGAGATTCTGCAAGAGACGCTGGGCGTGATCGTGTATCAGGAACAGGTGATGCAGATCGCGAACCGGCTGGCAGGATACTCGCTGGGTGAAGCCGACCTGCTGCGGCGCGCCATGGGCAAGAAAAAAGCCGAAGAGATGGCACAGCAGCGCGAACGCTTCGTGGAAGGCGCGGCGCAACGGAAGTTTCCGCCGAAGAAGGTCGCGAAGATTTTCGATCTGATGGAGCAGTTCGCCGGGTACGGCTTCAATAAGTCGCATTCGGCGGCTTACGCTCTGCTGGCATATCACACCGCTTATTTGAAGACGCACTTTCCGGTGGAGTTCATGGCGGCGCTGTTGACCTCGGTGACCGGATCGACCGACGACGTGGTCAAGTACATCAACGAATGCCGCGAGATGGGGATCGCGGTGGAAGCGCCGGATATCAACGTTTCCGACGCGAACTTTACGCCGCATGGAGAGTCGATTCGGTTCGGCCTGGCGGCGGTGAAAAATGTGGGGGGGAATGCGATTGAATCGATCGTCGCGGCGCGAAAAAAGCTGGGGCGGTTCCAATCGATTTTTGAGTTCTGCGAGAACGTCGATCTGCGGCTGCTGAATAAACGCGTGCTGGAGTCGCTCATCAAAAGTGGGGCGATGGATTCGTTTGGGCGGCGGGCGCAAGTGATGGCGGTGCTCGACAAGGCGATGGAGCACGCGCAGAAAACCCAGCGCGATGCGGAATCAGGACAGCACGGATTGTTCGGCGTGTTCCAGCAGGAAGAATCTGCGACGGATGAATCCCGCCTGCCTAACACGCCAGACTGGGATGAACACACGCGACTGGCCGCGGAAAAAGAGATTCTGGGATTCTTCATCAGCGGCCATCCGCTGCAGAAGTACAAAGAAAAACTGCAGGACCTGCACGCGCTGGGCGTGCAGGAAATCTCGGCGATGACCCGATCGACGGGAAAAGATGAGACCATCACGACCGCCGGCATCATCAGCAATCTGCGCGTGCAGAAATCGAAGAAAGGCGATTACTACGCGCAGGCCATGCTCGAGGATATGTCGGGGTCGATCGATATGATCGTTTTCCCCGAGGCTTACAAGCGACTGGCGGAGAAGGTGAAACTGGAAGTTCCGGTGATGGTGAAAGCCGGAGTGCGAATCGAGGAGGGAGCGAATCCGAAGATTACGGCCGCTGAAATCGTTCCCTTAGAAGAAGCTAAGGTGCCGTTGCCGCGCAAGATCCGCGTGACCATCCCGTTGCAGACGGCAGACGAGTCGACCATCGACAATCTGCACGCGCTGTTTATGGAGCGCAAGGGCGAAGCCAAAGTTTTGTTTAATGTGGAACGTCCGGGCGATTTCATGGCTGTGATGGAGGCGGAAGGCTATAATGTGCTTCCAGACCGCGCGTTCTTAGCGCGGGTGGAAGAATTGTGCGGGCGCGGGAGCGTTGTGGTAATTGGTTGATCCCCTGATGGCAGCCAGCGAAAAAATGCAGCAGGAACTGGAGCAGATCGAACGGCAGGTGGCCGCGATGGAATCTGCCGGCGCGGACGACGGCAACCGCCGCCAACTGGCGAAGCTGCACCAGCGCATCGATTCCCTTCGCCGGGAAATGAGTGCGACGTCGGAAGCTTGGCAAAAGACGGAACTGGCGAGGCATGCGCAGCGCCCGCAGTTTTTGGATTACATCGAGCGCATCTTCCCCGACTTCAGCGAGATTCACGGCGACCGCGGTTTTGGCGACGACCCCGCCATCGTGTGCGGCATGGCGCGCTTCCACGGCGATGAGGTTCTGATCGTGGGCACGCAAAAAGGCCACGACATGAAGCAGCGGGTGTTTCGCAATTTTGGCACGCCGCATCCTGAGGGATACCGCAAGGCGATTCGCGTGATGCAGGTTGCCGAAAAATTTCGCCGCCCGATTATCACGCTGGTGGATACGGACGGCGCGTATCCCGGCATCGATGCCGAAGAACGCGGACAGGCGGAGGCGATTGCCTACAACCTGCGCGAAATGGCTCGCCTGGAAGTGCCGATTATTACGTGCGTGATCGGCGTGGGCGGAAGCGGCGGTGCGCTGGCGATTGCCGTGGCTGACCGAGTATTGATGATGGAGAACTCGATTTATTCGGTGATTTCTCCGGAAGGGTGCGCAGCGATCATGTGGCGCGATGCCTCCAAAAAAGAACTCGCGGCGGAAGCCATGCGGATCACAGCCACCGACTTGAAGGAACTGGGCTGCATCGACGATATCGTTCCCGAGCCGGAAGGTGGGGCTCACCGCGATCCCGAAGCGGCCGCTCAGTTGCTGGATGCAAGCCTGCAAAAACACCTTGAGGATTTGAAGAAGATTGCGCCCGCGGAATTGGTCGGGTCACGATATGACAAGTTTCGCAACATGGCGCAGTTCTACCGAACGGATCAGTAGATCCCCGAATTGCCGTTTCATCATTTCGTCATTTCCCCCAGTCCTGCCAGCCGAGCCCTTTGACGCGTGAGAACTCTGAGATATTGGAAGTCACAAGCGTTAGTTGGCGGTGCAAGGCCTGTCCGGCGATGAGAACGTCATAGGCGCCGATGGCTTTGCCGGAGGCTTCCAGCATCGCGCGCGTTACGCCGGCCATGCTGGAATCAGCTTCTTCGAAAGGAAGGATTTGAACCGGGCCCGACAGGAAGGCTTCAAGACGCTTGCGGTTGAAATCCTGCTTCGCGCTTTTGGCAACGCCGTACCAGAGTTCAAACAGCGCGACTGAAGAGACAAAGATTCGGCGCCCGGCGGCGACCTCTTTGTGCAGGCGCGCGCGAACGGTCGCCGGCTGGCCATTGATGAGCGCCATGCAGGCGTTGGTGTCGAGCAGATATTCCATCAAAACATCTTGCGCCTGGGCGTGGCAGGCTGACTGCGCCCACGAGCCATAAACGGCTCGGAGTTGAAGCGGTCAAGTTCGGCAAACCAGCGGGCAGCGTCGGCGATCAGGGGCTCGAGCAGGACTCCCTGGGCGACGCGGCGAATGCGCACCTGGTCGCCTTCAAAGCGGAATTCGCGCGGAAGGCGAACCGCCTGGCTGCGGCCATTCTTGAACAGCTTGGCGATATCGGTCTTGGGCATGAGGGCTCCCGAATAAGTATATACCATTGATATCTACCTCAGGAAAGATGGAGAATCCCCGGCTCGTTGTTCCAACCGCACACTGAAGACCGTGCACTCCACCGGTACCGGCCTGAACACTATGGTTTGCGCCGTTTGCCGCGACAGGCCGCCAGTCCCGCCGTTATAATAGAGGCTTCCGCTTCGCAATTTTGCCAATCTGGGCTAGAGGGTTTGGCCCGCAAAACTGAAGGAAGGTGTTGGGATGGCTACTACGGATGTCGTGCCCCGCGGCTCAGCCGGGGACACGGGGAAGAAACGGATCGTCAACGAAATGACGATTCAGGTCGCGACGGTCAACGGCTCGGGCTCGCAGAGTTCGAACACGGTTTTGCTGCGCAGCATTTTTCAGATGGGCGTGCCGGTGTCGGGCAAGAATATGTTTCCGTCGAATATCGCGGGGCTGCCCACCTGGTATACGATCCGCGCCAACAAGAACGGCTACATCGGCCGCAAGAAGGAAATCGATTTTCTGGTGGCCATGAATCCGGAGACCGCTCAGGAAGATACGATGTCTTTGGCCGCGGGCGCGTCGGTGCTTTACGACGAACCGCTGGCGCTGCACAAACTGCGCGATGACCTCGTGTTTTATTCCGTTCCTTACGACAAGATCGTGGCCCAGGTCTGTCCCGAGGCCAAGCTGCGCAAGCTGGTCAAGAACATGGTGTACGTGGGCGTGGTCGCCAGCCTGCTCGAGATCGACATGGGCGAGGTGGAAAAGGCGCTGCGCAAACAGTTTGCCAAGAAAGTGAAAGCCGCCAATTTGAACTGGGGCGCGGCGCAGGCGGGGTTCGATTATGCGAAGGCGAACCTGAAGAAGGGCGACGTCTATTCGATCGAACGGATGAATGCAACCGCGGGCAAGATCATTATCGACGGCAACTCCGCAGCGGCGCTAGGCTGCATGTTTGCCGGATGTACGGTGGTCACGTGGTATCCGATTACGCCGTCGTCGTCGCTGGTCGAAACCATGATCGATTACATGAAGGAGCATCGCATCGGCCCCGACGGCAAAGCAACCTTTGCGATCGTGCAGGCGGAAGACGAACTGGCCGCAATCGGCATGGTTATTGGCGCCGGCTGGGCGGGTGCGCGCAGCATGACCGCAACCGCCGGACCTGGAATTTCGCTGATGTCAGAGTTTGCCGGACTGGGCTATTACGTTGAGGTTCCGGGCGTGATCTGGGACATTCAGCGGGTTGGTCCTTCCACTGGGCTTCCGACGCGGACTTCGCAGGGCGACATTCTTTCGACCGCGGTGCTGTCGCATGGCGACACCAAGCACATCATGCTGATTCCCTGCTCGGCGGAAGAGTGCTTCACCATGGCGACCGACGCGTTCAATCTGGCGGAGCAATTTCAGACGCTGGTGTTCGTGATGTCGGATCTGGATCTGGGGATGAATAACTGGATGTCGGATCCGTTCCAGTATCCGACGACGCCGATCAAACGCGGCAAAGTGCTGAGCAAGGACGATCTGACCCGGTTGGGCGGCTTTGCGCGCTACAAAGATGTGGACGGCGATGGCATTGGCTATCGCACACTGCCGGGGACGTCTCATCCCGGCGCCGCGTACTTCGCCCGCGGCAGCGGACACAACGAAAAAGCTCAATACAGTGAACGCGCCGACGATTTCGAAAACAACATGGAGCGGCTGAATCGCAAGTTTGAAACCGCTCGCTCGTTCGTGCCCCGGCCGGAACTCACTAAGGGCAAAGACGCGAAGATCGGAATCATCGGCTACGGAACTTCGCACTGGGGCATCGGCGAAAGCCGCGATCAGTTGCGCGAAGAATACGGGATTGAAACCGATTACCTGCGGCTGCGGGCATATCCGTTCACCCGCGAGGTGCATGAATTCATCGAGCAGCATGAGCGCGTTTACGTCGTCGAACAGAATCGCGACGCGCAGATGCTGAGCCTGATCAAGCTCGACATCAAGCCGGAGTTGACGACGCGCCTGCGCAGCTTGGCGCATATCACCGGACTGCCCCTGGACGCGCGGTCCATCACCGACGAATTGACCAGCATGGAGGGCAAGTAATGGGCAGCACAACTGTGGAACCGGGAACCGCGGCGCCCGGGCCGAAGACGAATCGCATCGGCCTGACCGTCATTGATTACAAAGGCGGCAAGACTACGCTGTGCGCCGGTTGCGGGCACAACGCGATCTCCGAACGCATTATCGAAGCCATGTACGAAATGGGCGTGGAGCCGGAATTTGTCATCAAGCCAAGCGGCATCGGCTGTTCGTCGAAGACGCCGGCTTACTTCTTAACCCGCTCACACAGCTTCAATGCGGTTCACGGACGCATGCCTTCGGTCGCTACGGGCGCGATGCTCGCCAACCGCAAATTGATCTGCATCGGCGTCTCGGGCGACGGAGACACGGCGTCGATCGGGATTGGGCAATTCGTGCACCTGATGCGCCGCAATCTGCCCATCATTTACATCATCGAAGACAACGGCGTGTATGGACTGACCAAGGGCCAGTTTTCGGCGACCGCCGATCTGGGCTCGAAACTGAAATCCGGCGTGCTCAACGATCTGCCTCCGATCGATACCTGCGCGCTGGCGATTCAACTGGGCGCGACACTGGTGGGCCGATCGTTTTCCGGCGACAAAAAGCAGCTCAGCGCCATGCTGAAAGCGGCGATTGCGCATAAGGGAACCGTGATGCTCGACGTGGTCTCACCCTGCGTGACCTTCAACGATCATGAGGGCTCGACCAAGTCCTACAAATATGTGAAGGAGCACGAGGAGACGCTGCAGGACGTGGGCTTTGTTCCCTTCTTTGAAGATATCGATGTGCAATACGATCCGGGATCGACCATCGAAGTCACGATGCATGACGGCTCACGGCTGCATTTGCGCAAGCTGGAAGAGAATTACAATCCGACCGACAAGATCGCCGCCATGACCCGGCTGGGCGAGGCTCACGCCAAGGGCGAAGTGCTGACGGGCGTGTTCTACGTGAATCCGACGGCGCCGAATTTTATCGACCTGCTGAATGTTGTGGACGAACCACTGGCTACGCTGCCGGATTCGGTCACCCGGCCGCCGAAAGAAGTGCTGGATGCCTGCATGGAAGAACTGCGGTAGCATGCGGGAGTGATGCCTGAGATGCTACCGGCTAGCGGCAGTGGTTGAAACCTACTATGCCGTCTTTCGCTGGGACAGTCCGGTAACTTCGGGATTCTCCCCCGGCTCGGGAAAATCGGTGTCGGCATCTTTCAGCATGGGATCCTGATCGCGATGCCCGAGTTGGTTCTGCATGCCGCTGTTGCCGCGAACGGCAGGGTCTTCGGTTTCGGTGGCGCCTTTTTTCACGTCTTGATCGTCCTGGTTCGGCATGAGGTCACCTCTTGCGATGAAGTTCGAGGGAACCCTGCCGATTACCAATTAGAGCCGTCCCTCGGAAAAACAGTCTACGCCGGCAGGCTTGGGAATAGAATAGTTTGTTTCCGATTTGGAAATCTGGTCAATTTGGTCCGAAGAAGAGAATTTTATGAAAAGAATTTTGGGTGTGGTTTTGATTTGTTTGTTCGCCGCTGCATTTGCCCTTGCCGATACCTCCCACGCTTCCCTGCGCCGGACGGCGCGGCATCATGCTCATCGAGCGGCGCGGCATCACGCTCATCCGGCTGCGCGACATCATACCCCCAAGCACCATCATCGCTCGGCATAGGCTCCTGTTTTAGCGCGCTTCTTTCGCCCGTCCGGAGCTCAGGTGTTTCCCTTCGCCCAACCCACGGCTTGCGCCGTGGGCTTTATTCCAACGCCGCTTCGCGGCTGGAACCTTCGATTCGCTGCATCGCGGCTTACTTCCCAGCCGCCGGCGCAGTCGCCGGTACCCCCAGCTTGTGCAGGCGTTCGCGGGCTTGTTGCGCTTCGGGCGCGCGCGGATAGCGCTGGATCACGTGGCGCAACTCGGCCACGCCGTCATCCTGTTTGCCCAGCTCCAGCAGCGCGAATCCCTTTTTTAGTTGCGCTGAGGCGGCCTTGTTGCCGCTGGGAAAATTCTGCAGAACCTGATCGTAGCTCTGCGCAGCCTGCTGATAGTTTGCCTGCCGGAACTGAATCTCGCCGAGATAGAAATAGGCGTTCCCTGCCAGATCGGTGTTGGGATAAAACTTGACGTAGTCGGAAAATTCCTGGGTCGCGAGATCGTTCTTGCCGCCGTTGTAATCGCGCAGAGCGTTGTTGTAGAGCACATCGGGCGGCGGAGCCTGCGCCTGGGCCTGCTGTTGCGCCTGTTGCTGGGCTTGCTGCGCCTGAATGCTCTGCTGCGCCGATTGCATGTTCTCCAACTGCTGCGTGACCTTGGCCAGCCGCACCTTGAGTTCGTCCATGGTGTCGTTGAGCGACTGTATCTGGCCTGAGAGCTGGTCGAGCTTGGCTCCTTGATCCCCCTGCTGCTTCTGTAGCGCGCTGCTGAGCGTCGACTGCATGGCGGTCACAGCGGGGACTACTTTGTTCACTGCATCGGTGTCCTGCTCGACCAGGTTTTTCATGACGCCCATGCGCTCATCGAAGCTGCGCTGCATGGCCGTCATTTGCTCCTGCAGTTGCTGCACCTGGGTCTGCAATTGAACCATGTCTTTGTTGGCTCCCCAACCGGGAGAAATTCCCAGCCAAAGAACCGCCAACGCCGCGACTAACACCATAGTATGTTTTGGTTTCATAGACGTTTCCTGAACTTGCGAGTTTGGACCTGCCTGTTTGAATCTACCAGCTTGAATCCGCTGGTTTCGGTAGATCTGTATTTAGATGTCACGATTGTCCCACAGGGCGAGGAGTTTCCAGAGAGAAACGGAGTTGCGGGGAACCGGAACACACAACCCGCCGGGCAGGATTTGCAACTGCGTCGCCAGCCAAGAAACCAGGGGGACGCGGAGGCGTCCCCCTTTGGCTGGTTGATTAATTATTTCTGATACACCAGATGGCCACGGCGATTCTGCTGCCAGCAAGCTTCATTGCTTTCCATGCAGAAGGGTTTTTCTTTGCCGTAGCTGATGGTCTTGATGCGGCTGGCGCTGATGCCGCCGGCGGTGAGTCCGTTCTTCACCGCACTGGCGCGCCGATCGCCCAGGGCCAGGTTGTATTCCGTTGAGCCGCGCTCATCGCAGTGCCCTTCCACCGTGAGACTGATAGCCGCATGCGCGCTGAGCAAGGTTACATCCGCCTGCACCGCCGCCTGCTGGTCGCCGCGAATATCGGAATTGTCGTAGTCGAAATAAACGTCCTTCGCGCCTTGATCAAATAGTTCTTCGTCGGTGAGCGAGGCCGCAGCCGGAGGTGGAGGCGGAGGTGGCGCCGCAGCCACGGTAAGCCGCGCCGTCGCTTCCTGCGTGCCACCCGCTCCTTTGGCGACCAGATGATAGGTCGTGGAATCGTTGGGGGAAACGCTCTGCGAGCCGTTGGCCTGCACCGCGCCGATGCCGTCGATGGAGACGTCGGTCGCATCGGTCGTCTGCCACGTCAGCGAGGCGGACTGCCCGGCTTGAATGGAATTCGGATTCACCGAGATGGACGCCGTCGGCGCTGTGGGATTCGGCGGAGGGGGTGGCGGAGGCGGCGCCGCCTTTTTCGCGCACGCGCCCAGGACTAGAACAGCGCCAAGGGAAAGGATCAGGGAAAACCACTGCATTTTCGACTGCTTCACCATTGTTCCTCCTGCGACCCATGAGGTTTGAGACCCAGGGGCCAGACGAAGTGTGTTCGTATTATTTCCAACTCCAGTTCGGAAGAGGGTCCGGGCACATTCGATTGCTCATAATGTTCCTCCTGCTCCCCCATTAAGTTTGAGTCCGGCGTCGGACAAAGTGTTTCGCAATTATTTCCAACTCCAGTTTGGTTGCGAATTGTTTCCGGTGAAAGTCAGTTGCTGGGCCTTGGTGCCATCGGCCAGCATGGTCCAGATTTCTTCCTTCCCCGACCGGCTGGACTGAAACACGATATGGCGGCCGTCGGGCGACCATGACGGGGAATCGTTGCGCCCGCCGTCATGGGTCATTTGCACCCACTGCTTGCTGGCCACGTCCATCAAATAAACATCGCGCGAGCCCGGTTCTCCGGGGCCGTAGCGGCGCACCCAGGCAAACACCAGGAACTGCCCGTTCGGCGACCAACTGGGGGATACCGCATATCCCTGATCGGTCATCCTCTGCTCATTGGTCCCGTCGGCTTCCATCGTGTAAATCTGCGGCAGGCCGGTGCGGTCACCGACAAAGGCAAGCTGCGCGTTCGTCTTCCGGTTCCACACCGGAGAAACGTCCAACCCCTTGTCCTCAGTGAGCCGCTTCACATTTGCGCCCAAGGCGTCCGACAGATAGATCTGCGAATATCCGGCGCGCGACGAAGAAAACGCCAGCTTGGCGCCGTCCCCCGACCACGCCGGCGAAAGATTCGTTCCACCCATGCGCGGGAAACTCACGGTGCGATTCAGGTCGAGCGAGAACATCATGATGTCCCACCCGTTCTTGTTCAGAGCGCTGAATGCCAGGCGTGAACCGTCGGGAGATATGCGGGGAGATAAGGAAATCGAACCCAGATGCGTTAGCTGATGTTGATTGGAGCCATCGTAGTCCATGGCCCAGATTTCTTTGTGGCCGGTGCGGTCGCTGACAAAATAAATCTGCGTTTCGGCGATGCCCTGGATTCCGCCGCCGAGGCGGAAAATGATTTCATCGGCGAAGCGGTGCGCCATCAATCGGGCGGCGGCATCGCTGGCTGTCTCGGTGTATTGCTTGCCCAACACTTGCGGCGATTGCACATTCTTTACGTCGTACAGCCAGCCCTGCACTCCGAGTTTCCCGCTGGAAACGCCCAAATTGCCGAAGGCCAGCATGGCGGCGTTCGGCGGCGGCGCGTTCCATGAAGGGAAAGTGACTTCCGGCGGAGTGCCCGGCGATTGCAACGGATAGAAGCTTTTAGAGACCAACTCCACGACGCCGGAAACGTTGAGGTCGTTCCACAAAGTGTCGTTAAAGGTTTTGAGCAGGGCGGCGTTTTGCGCGTCGTTGTTGGACGGCTTGAAGTCCGGCACGGCCAGCCGGACTCTCTCGGCGCCCAGGCTTGTGCCGGTCTTCACCCAGTCCTGCGCCTGCAGGAGCGAAGGCAGAAGGCAACAGACGATGAGCGCGAGCCAGGCAGGAGTGCGAAGAATCTTTGTGAGAGCTTGCCGTACGGCCGATCTGTCACCAGGGCCCATGCGATTGGGGAGTGAAAGAAGCGTTGTCATAAGTATCGTATCACGATATGAATCGAATTGCGCATTTTTATCCATCATTCTTGGTCTTCCATTCTCAGCCGCCGTTCACCTTTTGTAGTCGAACCAATACTCCACAGAAATCTTGCTGCCCGAATAATCCGACGGCAGCGGGCCAAACGTATCGATACGCTGGAGCGCGCGGACGGCGGAAATATCGAGCGAAGGCACGCCGCTGGATTGTTCCACCTGCACGTTACTGGGATGGCCGTCGCGCGCCACGTCAAACGTAATGTAAACCCGCTGCGCGGTCGAGATGCGCGAGTCCACCTCATACTTCATCCAGTTTTCGGAAACCTTCTGCTGAATCACGTGTACGTACCAGGCGTACTTGGTTCCGAAATCTCCTCCGCCGCCGGTGATGCCGAATCCACCTTTCGCCCCATTGGCGCTGAATGTGCCGTAGGGTCCGCTCACCGGACCGCCTTCGCCGTAGGCCACCTGATTGGTCTGCTCCTCGGGCGCAGGTTGCGGCTTATCTTTCGATGGCGTTTCCTGATTCTTCTTTGGTTTGATTTTGGTGTTCTTGCCTTGAATGTCGATGGCGTCGGGAGCTTTCTCCTCGACCTTGGGCTGCGATTGGCTCACGCCTTTCGATTCGTTGGCGACAACGTTGTGCCCTTGCGCCACCTGCAGTGGAACCGCACTTACCAGCGTGGCGCCGATGGCTTCGCCACCGCCGCCCGCTCCCCAGGTGTCGCCGCTGGTTCCGTGGAAAAACACGGAATACCCCAACACCAGGGCCACCGTGCCAATATGCAGACCCAGGGACCACGCCAGCGCGCGTCCCCAGCGGTCGTGTTCGAAATAAATCTCAGTGCTTGCCGCCATTTTGATCGATGGGCTGCGTCACAATGCTCACGTTGCTGAACCCCGCCTGCTTCACCGCATCCATTACCGTCGCGAAAGCTCCGAAGGGAACGTTTTCGTCGGCGCGAAGAAAAATCATCTGATTCCGCGGATCGCGAATCCGTTGCCGCAGCTTGCTTCCAATGTCGTTGATGTTGATGGCATCGTTGCCCAGGAAGACGCGCTGATCTTTGTTGATGGTGATCACCAGGCGCTCTTCGGTGATCTCTTTGACGGTGCGGGTCTTGGGAACGCTCACGTCAATGCCCGACTGGAGCACGGGCGCGGTCACCATGAAAATGATGAGCAGCACGAGAATGACGTCCACAAGCGGCGTGATGTTGATGTCGGCCAGCGCCGATTGCGTGCGTCCGCTGGAGGTAGTGAAGGCCATCAGCGCCTCGTCTCGGCCATGGCGGAAGCTTGCGCGTGGCCGTGTTCCACCGTGTTAAGGAACTCGAGCGCAAAGTCGTCGCTGCGCGCGGCAAATTCGCGGATGGACGCTCCGATCAGGTTATAAGCGACTACGGCCGGGATGGCGGCAGCGAGTCCGGCAGCCGTCGTGATGAGCGCTTCGGAAATGCCGGGGGCGACCGCGCGCAACGTGGCCGCGCCGGCCGTTCCCAGTCCGTGAAAGGCGTCGATGATGCCCCACACCGTTCCGAACAGGCCGACAAAGGGAGCCGCTGCGGCGGTAATCGCCACCCAGGGCATGTTGCGCTCCAGGCGCGTGATCGCTTCCGAAGCGCCGATCTGCATGCCCCGCTGAATCGACATCAGGTTACGCAGCCCTCCTGAGGTCGCCACCTGCCGCGTGTACTCTTCGTACCCGCCTTCAAAAACGCCCACCAGCGGGCTGGGTTTGAATTGTTCGGAGACTGCAGCCATATCCTGCATGCGCTGCGCTTTGCGAAATGCGCGGATGAAGCGCCCGCTCTGCCCCCTTGCCTTACTCAGCAGGGCCCATTTGGTCAGGATGATCGCCCACGAAATCAAGCTGAGGGCGAGCAGGGTAAGCAATACCAACTTGGCGACTGGACCGGTGTTGGAGATCATGTCGACGACTTCGCCGCCGACGAATGTGGCTAGCAAGGGAAAGAAGTTCATCGTTTCCTTGAGGAGAACATCCGATTTTGATTATAGATGACCGAACCCAGCGCTTAGGCGGGCATGTATCCAATCTGGCAACGCCCTTGATTCTTCTGCATTCTGGGCCCCGAATGAATGCATCCGCGGCTACACGATTCGCGTAGGGGCGGACGCATTCGTCCGCCCTGTGAGCGTAGCGAGCTCTTCTGAGAGGGCGCGCGAGGCCCGTGCGCTGTTTCTTGCCAGCCGAATGACTCGTAGCCAGAGCCAGGGCCTTGCCGCTGCAAATAGAGCAAATCGCATCTCGGAGAATCTGCCTTCCGCGTCAATGAATCGCTCAGTCGAAGGAAACTCAAAATGCGCCTCGTCGGAAATTACCTTGAGGACCGCGAACTCTACGCCCCTGGCCTGCGCGGCGCGAGCAACTGCAGCGGCTTCCATATCCACGGCATCCGCACGGAATGCTTCCCGCAGCCGCGCTTTCTGCGCGGGATCGGCGACCGAAGAAAAACTAATCAGGATGCCTTCACCGCCGTTGAGCATCGTGCTGCTTCCATCGCTCGCATTGATGACTCGCTGAGGACGTATTAAGTCTCCAACCTTCAGCTTGGGATCAAGCGCTCCGGCAAAGCCGGCGGAGAAAATGAGACTGGGCTGGAAGATCGCGATGGTGGCTTCTGCCGCGCGGCGCGCCGCCTCGGCGCCAATGCCGCCGCAGACCACCACTGCTTCATTTTCTTCGTAGAAACGAAAGGTTCGCCCGTCGTGTTGCCGCTCGCTGAAGCGCCAGCGCTTGACGAGTGGCCGCACCTCTCTTTCCAGCGCGGCGACGATCGCGAGTTTATGCATAGCCGTTCGCCCGAAACCACTCGACCGCCCGGCGCAGCGCGTTATCCACGGGAACGAGCTTCCATTCCAGCTCGCGTTCGGCCTTGGCCGAGCTGGCAAACATCATCTTTCTGCCCATGCGGACGGTATCGACGGTGGCGCGCGGTTCTCGTTTCAGCAGGCGCCCGGTAATGGCTTCATCGACCACGCCGGTCAGGAACGCGAAGAAATACGGCAGCTTGATTGTGGGGGAAGGCAGGCCGGTCATGGCGCCGAGCTTGTCGAGAATCTGCTTGAGAGTGAGATTCTCTCCGCCGAGAATATAGCGCTCGCCGGATTTTCCTTTTTCGAGCGCCGCGACATGGCCGCGGGCGCACTCTCGCACGTCCACCAGATTCAGGCCAGTCTCGACGTAAGCGGGAAATTTTCGCTTGAGAAAATCGACGACGATTCTGCCCGTCGGCGTTGGTTTCACATCCTGCTCTCCGACCGGCGTCGTCGGATTCACGGTCACGACGTGCATCCCGTTGCGTCCGGCTTCCATGGCGATTTGTTCGGCCATGAATTTCGAGCGCTTGTAGTGGCCGATCATGTTTGCCAGCGCGACTGGGGAATCTTCGTCTGCAGGACTGCCGTTGCCGGTGAATCCGATGGTTGCCACGCTGGAGGTGCAGACCACGCGCCGCACTCCACTCTTCCGGGCAGCATCGAGTAGCGCGCGCGTGCCGTCGACATTCGAACGGTACATCTCGGCGGGATCGCGCACCCAGAGGCGATAGTCGGCGGCAACGTGGAAGACGGTATCGCAGCCCGACATCGCTTTTTCGAGCGACGCAGGATCGCGCAGGTCGCCGGTGGCGGTTTCCGCGTTGAGCCCCTCGAGATTTTTCAGATTGCTGGTGGGACGGACGAGCAGGCGTAGCTCCGCGCCCAGATCGGCAAGAACACGCGCGACGTGGGAACCTAAAAAACCAGTAGCGCCTGTGACGAAAGCGAGCATTCAGGAGTCATCTGACATTTCCAAGGAATAGGGGAATCTTGGACGAACAGTTCCCCCGCCATAATGGGTCCATACCTGACGGAGAGGGCTTCATCATCGACCTCCAATCAAGCGGGTGAGAAGCACCACGACAATGAGTAGCACTGCCGCCCCGGCCGCCAGCATGAACGATCCAACCCAACGCTCGTGGCGCGCGTCCTGGGAAAGCATGTGCGAAGGAATCTTGCCGCACTTCGGACATTCCAGGGAGGCAAATGCAGAGTAGAGCAGTGCTCCCACCATGCCGCCCGCCAGCGCCGCAGTAGTGCTCGACCTGCGCCGAAGAACGCCCCCGCAAGACGGGCAGAGGAACCCCGCACTCGCGGGCTTGGACTCATGAGCAATGCCTAGAATCTCGTCAGGGTCTTCCGTCATCCTTCGCCTTCTGTTTTGAACTCAGGGTCACGAAAAACAAGAGTAGCCCGCCGCCTTCAAATATCTCAGCAATGACGTAGTACGCTCGCAACAGCCGTTCCATAGCGCTTCCCGACAGTTGCGATGATGACCAGTTGCCCAGAAACGGACCCGCAATGTACAACACTGACGCCAACGATTGCGAACTTCGTTGCCGCACGGATAGTCATAGCAGTTCCCGCCCTCGACCGATCTCGGCGGATCTCGGCGCGGACGGTGAACTGGCGCGCGTTGAACTTGCGAGGTCGATCAGACTCCGAAAAACGAGGCGATTCTAGCATACAAATCTAAGCAAGCGGCGCTCATGAAAGGCAAGGATCGGCACTCAGCATCCAGAACACCGGCCGAGATTGTCAATGATCGTCGCCAACGGGTAGTGGCTCACTTTGAAAAGTCTCCGGTCTGCAGTCAGCTCTTTTATGAAAAACATGCCTACGAAAACGTGTTCCTTGGGGAAAGGCCAGGCGGAGCGAAGGATCTCTTGCGCGCACGCTTTGTGAGTTCGGAAATCGTGACTGAGGCGAAGAAACGGCCAAGGGTGCTGTACGTACACCGTTGTAGTAATAATGAGTAAATGTACGATGGCGTACATATATTTACGTACATTATCGCCGCAAATTCCCATTTTGGGACAGAAAAAATACCCCTTCGCGCCGGGGGAAGCGGAAAAGCCGGTCCGGTCGATTTCTAGAATGCCCATTGCTGGGCCAACAACGGCCCGTAGAGCGACGCGGACGACCC